>QFCE01001178.1_pt1 | contig 23662 bp, 15 predicted proteins | sample 5346091 | NCBI WGS metagenome assembly QFCE01 (sample SAMN09062252, study PRJNA434731) | Human gut metagenome, whole genome shotgun sequencing project. | isolation source: stool timepoint A chromium assembly | host: Homo sapiens | collected 2015 | reverse complement strand
CGGGCTCCAAACCGGTTCCTCTGACAGAAGAAGAGATGGCCAGCCTGGGCTTCCAGAGAGAAGAAGATGTCTTAGTCGATTTTGAAGTAGGGGATATGGTAGTAGTTATCTCCGGTGCATGGAAGGATACTGTCGGTGCCATTAAGGCAATCAACGACAGCAAGAAAACCATCACAATGCATGTAGAAATGTTCGGCCGCGAGACACCGGTTGAACTGGGATTCGCTGAAGTCAAGAGGATGTAAGCGGATAAAAGCAACACACGGAATCAGCTTTTGCAGGGCAAGGGCTGGTGGGAGGGACATTCCCGACAATACCACATAATTTTAGGAGGTGCCTAAGATGGCAAAGAAAGTAACAGGATATATCAAATTACAGATTCCAGCAGGCAAGGCTACACCAGCACCACCAGTTGGACCAGCTCTTGGTCAGCACGGTGTAAACATCGTACAGTTTACCAAAGAGTTCAACGCTAGAACAGCAGACCAGGGAGATATGATCATCCCTGTAGTTATTACAGTATATGCGGACAGAAGCTTCAGCTTCATCACCAAGACCCCGCCAGCAGCAGTTCTGATCAAGAAGGCTTGCGGTTTAAAGAGCGGTTCAGGTGTTCCTAACAAGACTAAGGTAGCTGTATTAAAGAAGGCTGACCTGCAGAAGATCGCAGAGACCAAGATGCCAGACTTAAACGCTGCTAGCCTTGAGGCTGCTATGAGCATGGTAGCTGGTACTGCAAGAAGTATGGGCGTTACCATCGAAGAGTAATTAATACCGTATATATGAACGTGGGAGGGAGATTCCCCCGTCAATACCACTAGGAGGTTATTTTATAATGAAAACAGGAAAAAGATATGCAGAGGCTATGAAGAACGTAGACCGTGCTGCACTTTACGACGTAGCAGATGCAATCTCTATCGTTAAGAAGAACGCTTCTGCAAAATTTGACGAGACTGTAGAACTTCATATCAGAACAGGATGTGACGGACGTCACGCTGATCAGCAGATCCGTGGAGCTGTTGTTCTTCCTCACGGAACAGGTAAGACTGTTCGTATCTTAGTATTCGCTAAGGGTGCAAAGGCAGACGAGGCACAGGCAGCTGGCGCAGATTTCGTAGGCGCTGAGGAACTGATCCCAAGAATCCAGAACGAAGGATGGCTGGATTTCGACGTTGTTGTTGCTACTCCTGACATGATGGGCGTTGTTGGTCGTCTGGGTCGTGTACTTGGACCTAAGGGCTTAATGCCAAACCCAAAGGCTGGTACCGTAACCATGGACGTAACCAAGGCTATCAACGATATCAAAGCTGGTAAGATTGAGTACAGACTTGATAAGACAAACATTATCCACGTGCCAGTAGGAAAAGCTTCCTTCACCGAGGAGCAGTTAGCGGACAACTTCCAGACGCTTATGGACGCTATCTTAAAGGCTAAGCCAAGCACCGTTAAGGGCGCATACTTCAAGAGCGTAGCTCTTACATCCACCATGGGCCCAGGCGTTAAGCTGAACGTAGCTAAGCTTGCAAACTAATCAGGTGTCCTGAATAGAAAATGAGGCTGCAGAGAATTTTGGTTCTCTGTGGCCTTTTTGCTTTCGTGTTCTCCCGTCCATGACGGGAGATGAAAAAAGTTAAAAAAATACAATTTGTTGCAAAAATCTCTTGACATTCATGCACAGATATGTTATTTTATTATGCGTGTTGAATGCCCTGAGACAGCAGGTACCGTAAGGTGTAAGCTTAAAACGCCTGCCGAGGAACATACAAAGCTCTAATGAGATTTTGCATACCTCTCTGTCATTGCGGCAGGGAGGTTTTTTTATAAGATCGTTTCCTTGCTATGACGGTTTTCAATACGAAATAATATAAGGAGGTAAACCATTCATGGCAAAAGTTGAATTAAAGCAGCCAGTAGTAGACGAGATCAAGGCAATGCTGGACGGCGCTGTAGGTGCAGTTGTTGTTGATTACCGTGGTCTGACTGTAGAGCAGGATACAAAACTGCGTAAACAGTTAAGAGAAGCTGGAGTTTCTTATAAGGTATATAAGAACACTCTGATCAAGCGTGCAGCAGAAGGAACCGAGTTCGCAGCTCTGGATCCACATCTGGAAGGACCTACAGCATTAGCTGTATCTAAGGATGATGCTACAGCACCAGCTAGAATTCTGGCTGAATTCGCTAAGACCGCTCCTAAGCTGGAACTGAAGGCTTCTGTAGTTGAAGGAACCTACTATGATCAGGCTGGAACCCAGGTTATCGCAACCATTCCATCCAGAGAAGTTCTTCTTGGAAAGCTGCTTGGAAGCATCCAGTCCCCAATCACCAACCTGGCTCGCGTACTCAATCAGATCGCAGAGAAAAATGGTGGTGCAGCAGAGGCTTAATCTGCAAAATGAATTTGTGGCTCTTTTATCCGCATAGTCCGGAAAAAGCAGCCTGAAACACAGATCCTATCGAAAAATAAATTTTAAACAGGAGGAAATTAAAATGGCAAAGTTAACAACCGCTGAGTTTATCGAAGCTATCAAGGAATTATCCGTATTAGAACTGAACGATTTAGTAAAGGCATGTGAGGAAGAGTTTGGCGTATCTGCAGCAGCAGGCGTTGTAGTTGCAGCAGCAGGTGCTGGCGCAGCAGCAGCTGAAGAGAAGACCGAATTCGACGTTGAGCTGACCGAAGTTGGACCAAACAAGGTTAAGGTTATCAAGGTTGTTCGTGAAGCTACCGGTTTAGGCCTGAAGGAAGCTAAGGACGTAGTTGATGGCGCACCAAAGGTATTAAAGCAGGGCGCATCCAAGGAAGAAGCAAACGATATCAAGGCAAAGTTAGAGGCAGAAGGAGCAAAGGTTACCCTGAAGTAATCAAAGCTTACTGTACAGACTTATATTTAGATATGAGCGCTTTTCAGAACCCACAGTACTGTGAAAACAGACTGTGGGTTCTTTTTTTCTTTTACACAGTTATTTCAAAATAGCTGTTTGTGATGTCATTTACCTTATATTCTTTTTATATTTGTAAGTACTTCCAAAAGTACAATAATATGGTTGCATATTTCGAAAAAATAGTATATATTAGTTGAGGCTCGATGAGCTGATAAGTAAAAAAGATAAATATAAAAGTGTACAACATACTATTGGAAAAAGACCCCAGGCCAAGGAGCAAACGACTAATCATAAGGCAGCTCCTCTACCTGGGGTCTTTTTAGGGGAAGAGAGTATTTTATATACGGGAAAAAACATCCGGCGCTGTTGCGCATCGGGTGTTTTTTCTTGTTATGCGTATTTATAATAGGAAGAAACAGGTTCGGATCCAGGATGAAGCCTTTAAGGATAAAACACGTTACATGTACAGATATAAATACAAAAACAGCATAAAACTGTACTTTTGTAATAATTACGTAAGAAAAATCACAGGTAAAAGTTATGGCTTTTTTTCGGAAATTATAATATACTATGAACTGTGATGGAGAGGTTATTCATCCGGGACAAATTATCAATATTCTCCAGAAAAAGGAGAAAATGCAAAAAATGCAAAAAAACTATTGATAATTTTCCTTATCAGAAGTATAATCTACTCGTAATGCAATAAGGAATTTCAAAAAGTATTTCAAAAATCAAAGGAGAGTGCATTCATTATGAAGAAGCAGACAAAATTAGTTGCTGTATTATCAACAGCAGCACTGCTTGCTATCGGTGCATCTATGACATCTTTCGCAGCTACAGGCTGGGCAGAAGAAGATGGAACATGGGTATACTATGATAGAAACGGTGACAAAGTAACAGATAAGTGGGCTAAGTCCGGTAACAACTGGTATTACTTAGACAGCAACGGTGAGATGGCTGTAGATCAGCTGATCGAAGACGGTGACAACTACTACTATGTTGACGTAAACGGCGTTATGGCAGCTAACCAGTGGGTAGCTATTGATAACGAAGATGCTGGCGATGATGATGAGCCAGAGCATTACTGGTACTACTTCCAGGCTAACGGCAAGGCTTTAAAGCAGGGTGACTCTGATACCGTTTCCTTAAAGACTGTAAATGGTAAGAAGTACGCATTCGATGATGAAGGCAAGATGCTGTACGGTTGGGTTTCTTCCGATAACGCTGAGCGTATCGACAATACCGATGATGACGCATTCAAAGATGGCGTTTACTACTTCGGTGGTGAAGATGACGGTGCTATGACTACTGGTTGGTTACTGATCGACGTTTCTTACGACGAAGCAACTAATGATGATTACAAGTACACCGCTCCAACATTCAATGATGATGATGATCAGACTCGTTGGTTCTACTTCAAGTCCAACGGTAAGAAGATCTATGCTGATAACGGTGAGAGAACCAAAGATAAAACTATCAACGGTAAGAAGTACGCATTCGATGAGTACGGTGCAATGGTAGCTGAGTGGTCTCTGGATGAAGACGATGAGAAGAAGGCTTCTGATACTGAAGCCCAGGAAGCAGCTTCTACTGCAAGCACCTCCGAAGCTTGGGAAGGCAACGGCAAGTATGCTAAGTATACTCAGGCATGGAAGTACTACAACAGCGTAGAAGACGGTTCCCGTGTAAGCAAGGGCTGGTTCAAGGTTGTTCCTGCTGAAATGCTGAACAAAGAGAAATATGATGATGACGAAGAGTCCTGGTACTATGCAGATGGTTCCGGTAACCTGTACGCAGGTGAATTCAAGACCATCAAAGGCAAGAAGTACGCATTCCGTAACGATGGCCGTATGTTAACCGGTCTTAAGTTCATCAAAGAAGGCGATGAAGACTTCGCTGACGTTAAGGCTGATGATGATGATAACAGACCATTCGATAACGAAGACGATTTCTTTGACAACGCAATTGAATTCTATGAGCCAAACGGTTACAAGTGCTACTACTTCGGTGGCGACGATGACGGTGCTATGAGAACCGGAAAGACCACTATCAACTATGATGGTGAGAATACAAGCTTCTACTTCGAGAAGTCTGGCGGTAAGAAGGGTGCTGGTGTAACTGGTGAGAAAGATGACAAGCTGTATCAGTCCGGTATGCTGTTAAAGGCTGACTCCGATGACAAGTACATCGTTGTTGATAAGGCTACCAAGACTGTTAATGGCAAGACCGTTGTTACCTACAACAAATTAGATGATGCTAAGGACTTCATGGATCAGGATGACGTAGTTGCAACCAATCTGCTGGAAAACACTACTGCTGATACCCGTGTAAACATCGGAAACAACAGCAACAAGAAAGCTGAAGATCTGACTGAAGCTTATAAGATCAGCTTTACTCAGTCTGATGAAGATGTTAAGCATGAATACGTTCTTGTAAATACTTCTGGTAAGGTAATTGACAGCAAGGGCAAGAACAAAGATGGTAACGATTACTACTATGTAACCGATAGCAAGGGCGTTATCACCAATGTATATGTAGAGAACTAATTATCAAATACATAGTCTCTAGTATAACTAAAAATTAAGGGGGAAGCGTTATAGCTGATGTAATTATATATTAGCTATAACGCTTTTCTTTTATAATCAAAAACTGCCAAGGAGGTAATCCCATGTTAAAAAAACATTTATTAACTGTAGGACTTGCTGTATTGCTGGCAACGACCAGCTCTGTACCTATTTTTGCAGAAACAACATCCACCACTTCCACAACAACCACAATGGAAAACTGCGGTGCTTATTTATTTGAGTGGCGTCCTATTGATTGTGGAAACGGTAATTATTTTGCTATTCTTGTAGGTGGAAATACACTTCAGGAAAGCAACGTGATTTTAAACCGTGGATATGATTATGCCTATACTTTTGATCCTATGACTTATCAACGTCCCTGGGGAACGGTTCCAGATCTGGTAAACGTGGATGGGAAATGGGGTATCCCTGAAAACTGGTCTTCTATGCCTCAGGATAGTCAGCCAGTAATGCAGATTGTTTTGAAAACAAACTATAAAACATTAAGTACTGATAAGCGTTATGTTAATGTAGTTCATCTTCCTTCCAACATAGACTCATCTACTCTTCCATCTGAAGTACGTAAATATCTGATTAATGTAGACGGTTCCGATGCAGGCGCCTACACCGACACTATAACTCCTGGTTGGCAGGACCTGGAAGATGGCACCGTTAAATATATGAAACCTGACGGCACTTATGTATCAAATGGCTGGCTGCAGTTAGATGATAAGAAGTACTATATGGATGAAAATGGTGTAAAATTAACCGACACAATTACTCCGGATGGGTATTATGTAAATATAAATGGTGAAAAAACTTCTTATATGCCTGGTTGGTTTAAAGACGGTGACAATTGGCGATACATTCTAAAAAATGGATACTATGCTCAAAACGGCTGGCTTCAAGATCCTGCGACACAGAAATACTACTATTTTAATATGGCTGCTATTATGGAAGCAGATACTACTACCCCAGATGGTTATTATGTAGGAGCTGATGGTGCCTGGGACGGAAATGCATCCACAAAAAATACTACTGAAGAAAAAAATCTTGGACCTGGCGTAGACAAGGGCTGGGAGCCAGTAGATACCGGCTGGAAGTTCAAACAGGAAGATGGAACCTACCTTACCAATTCCTGGAGACAGGACAGCAACGGTAAGTGGTATTACCTGAATGAAGATGGCTGGATGCTAAAAGATGCCAATACACCAGACGGTTACCATGTAGATGCTAATGGTGTATGGGATGGTGACGCTGCAACTGAAAGTGAAAGCGAAGAAGCAGCTGAATAATTGATTTGAAATATTTGATGTTTTATATTTACTGCAGGATCATAATTATTTTGGTCCTGCAGTTTTCGCATATTCGGACTATAATATATAGGTGCTTATTTCTTGTTCGTCCTTAAAATTCATGTTATTATTAAATGGTAGCAGGCTTATATAACAATATTAGAAGGGAACTGCATCGATGAAGAATTTGAATATTCCTGTTGGCGTTTCAGATTTTGAAAAGATCCGAAAAAATGAATATTACTATATTGATAAATCTGGTTTGATTGAAGATCTTTTAAAAAGAACAGCAGAAGTAACATTAATTACTCGTCCACGTCGTTTTGGTAAAACCTTAGGCATGAGTATGCTGGCGAACTTCTTTGATATCAGAAAAAACAGTAAAGAAATATTTGAGGGATTGGAGATCTGTGATCATCAAACTCTTTGCAGCGAATGGATGAATCAGTATCCAACAATTTTTGTTTCATTTCGACAGGTAGATGGACTGAACTTTAATGGAGCCTATGACATGCTTACAATGGTCATTTCAGAATTGTACAAAGAACATCTATATCTGCTAGACAGTGATAAAATAAGCGAATACGATAAAGAGCTTGCCAGGCAATTAATACAGGGTGTTGCTTCTGCAAAGGATATAAAAAGCAGCTTATTATTTTTAACAAGATTAATGCAGCAATATTATGGAAAGAAGGCAGTTCTTCTTATAGATGAATACGATGTTCCTGTAGCTAAAGCAAGCAGTCATGGCTATTACAAAGAAATGCTTGATGTTATGAAAGGTTTAATGCTGGCATTAAAGGACAATACATCTCTTTGCTTTGCAGTGATCACAGGATGTTTAAAAATTGCAAAGGAAAGCATTTTTACAGGAACGAACAACTTTGTTTCTGATACGATTACAGATTCGCGGTTAAATGAATACTTTGGCTTTGTACAAAGTGAGATTGATCAGATGCTTAAAGATGCAGACGCAATGGAGTATGCTCTAAATATAAAAAAATGGTACGATGGCTATCATTTTGGAGATTATGATATTTATTGCCCATGGGATGTAATGAACTATCTTTTTGAACTTCAGCACAATCCAAAAACAAAACCTGTCAGTTATTGGAAAAATACCAGTGACAATGCAATTATCAGGTCGTTTATTGACTATGCAGGCAGTACCATTACACAGAAATTGGAAGTGCTGATGGCAGGTGGATATATTATCCAACGCATAGATGAAAATTTAACGTACGACTATTTACATTCTTCTGAAGACAATCTTTGGAGCATGTTGTATTTAACTGGATATTTAACTAAATTACGTGAAAATGATTATGAGGGTGAATTGCTCGAAGGAACAATGGCACTAATCATCCCCAACGCTGAAATAAAAGAAATTTTTGAAACGACCGTTATTAAATGGTTTGATGACAGTGCAAAAAAATGGAATAGAAATGCTTTGTTTGATGCGGTTTGGAATGGTGACAGTGAGCGCATCACAAAAGAAATGAATTCTCTTTTGCGGCGTACAATCAGTTACCATGATTATAAAGAGGATTTTTACCATGCTTTTCTTGCAGGTATCTTTACAGGCGCCGGATATATGGTGGACTCTAATAAAGAACATGGCGAAGGGCGGAGTGATGTGGTCGTTTACGATTTTATCAATGCACGTGTAGCTATTTTTGAAGCAAAATATACGAAAGTTCTGGATAATTTGGAAAATGAATGTGATATTGCATTACAACAGATCAATGATCGAATGTATGCTAAGGAATACGAAGATGATTATGATGAGATTTTATGCTATGGGATTTCATTTTTCAAAAAGCGATGTATGGTAAGAAAGAAATAAAATAATTGCTCCTTTTAATACTTTTCCGTATTGCGAGGTGGAAGGGGATACCATTGATTTATACTATTTGAAATGTTATACTTTATGCAAAATTACGCATTAAATTAAGAAAAAGTGAGGGCTATCCTTTATGAAAGAAACAAACACAACTGCCTGGTTTCAGTCACTTGAAAAGGCTTTAGGAAAACTGGCAGCAATTGCAGCAGTGGTTATTTTGTTGATTTTTCCATTGTATGTAAGAGATTTTTATTTTGATATATTAAATGCAAAATATCAATTTTATTATATTACAATGTTAGCAGTACTCATTATAGCATTCATTATATTTGTTTTTCATGTTATTCAGGATTTCAGATATGAGGATGGGAAAAATGTAAAGGTAATGTTTCGCAGCTTTTCTATTAAAAAAATGCCTTTATCTCATAGCTTTGCCAGTATATTTCTGATCGTATGCATTATATCTACATTGCAGTCACAGTATCTATACGAATCATTTTGGGGAAATGAGGGAAGATACACGGGACTGTTTTTATTGGCTATTTACGTGATCACTTTTCTTTTTATCAGTAGATTTTTGAAATTAAAGAAAAGATATTTGAATTTGTTTTTGGTTGCAGGAATGTTGGCGTGTATATTCGGAATTACCGACTATTTTAAATTAAATCTCTTTCATTTCAAGGATGAATTAGTAGCTGCTGATTGGCCTGTTTATACATCTACATTTGGGAATATTAATACGTATAATGCATATGTAGCCTTAGTGATTGGCTGTTGCGGGGCATTATTTATTGATGCAGAAACGAAGAAAGAAAAAATATGGTATTTTATCTGCTATCTGATCGCGTCTTATTCATTGATCACAGGTGGAAGTGATAATGCATATCTGGCATTGCTTGCACTGTTTGGTTTCCTGCCTTTCTGGGCATTTAGAACCTGGAAAGGTGTAGAAAAATATTTTGTTATGTTATCTTCATTTGCAACTATAACCTACATAGCCGGACTGATCCATAATCATATGGGAAACAGAGTTGAGATACTGGAAGGTGTTTTCAGTGTTGTGATCCGTTCTCGTCTGCTGGTGTTTGCAGTTGCGGGATTATGGTTGTTAACAGTTATTTTGTATGTAATAGAGGCAGCTGCAAAGGAAAGAATATATAAGTTAGGAAAACTTCCAGTGTATATCTGGACTGTATTGGCTGCAGTTATTATATTGGCAGTCGGATATGTACTTTATGATGCCAATGCAGGCGGACATGCGGATAAGTATGGAAGTATCCAGAGATACGTTCATTTTGATGATGACTGGGGAACGCAAAGAGGTATGGTCTGGAGACTGGCTCTGGATGATTATAAAAATGAATTTACATGGAATGAAAAGGTTTTTGGTTATGGACCGGAAACGTTTGGTATTATGACGCATCAGTGGAATAATGATGAAACCATTGCGAAAACCACTGTAATTTACGATAATGCACATAATGAATATCTTCAGTATTTTGTAACTATTGGACCGATTGGAGTGCTTTCTTATGTGGGAATATTAATTTGCGCCTGCATAGAAATGAACAGAAGAAAAGAAAAATCTCCTTATGTGTTAGGCTGTTTCTTTGCAGTGTTATGCTATGCTGTACAGGCAACTGTTAACTTATGCGTGCCGATTGTTGCGCCGATCATGTGGATGTTGATGAGCGTTGGAACAGCTCAGAGCGAGGACGAGGAATGACACAGGCTGCTTTCTTATTATTTGTATTTTTAAAACAGTTTTATATAAAAAGTTCAGGCAGTGTTGGAATCGCTGATCTGTGTATGGCTTTTTGCGTGATATTTCTTGTTTTAGATATAGTACGCGGAAAGAGAAAAATGCCTTCGGTGACAGACTTGAAAAGAGAAAAATTCTTAATTGCATTTCTGATCTGCGTAGTAATTATAAATCTGTTTTTTACTATTAAAGATCGCTGCCTGGATTATGAACGATATACCTTATACTGGATTTTTAATGGGGCGGCCATATGGTGTTTCTTAGAATTGGCAGATAAAGACTTTTTAAAAAAGTTGAATGGGGTATGTAAGATCAATATTCTAACGCAGGCAGTTATATGGGTGCTTGGTTATGGAAGAGTATTTACAGAATATTGGGGACCAACCCGGTATATGGGTACCTTTAATGATCCTAATCAGTATGCATTTTATCTGTTTTGTATGATTTTATTAATCAGCTTGTATGCATGCAATTATGGGGACCGTACGGCCCCCATCTATTATTGTCTGGGTGTGTTTTTTATGAGTATATCCAAATCCACGGGCATTTTTTTAGGTTTGATGTTGTATACAGTAGGAATGGCGATATGGTTTTATGTAAGATATAGGAGTAAATGGAACATTCCCAGAAAAACAGAAATGACGTTGGGCGTGGTACTTATACTGGCAGCTATCGCAATAGTGATAAAAATTTTCCCAGGTCCGGATTTTAATCTTAAGAATACGGATTATACTATGCTTACCAGAATACAGGAAAAGATATGGAAAGTACTATATGGAGGCAATTCTACCATGCTTTCCGACCGGGGAATGGACCGGGTGGCATTGTATCCTAGATATTTATTGTTAGGAGCAGGAGAAGGTAATTTTAATCGTTTCCTGAAAGCCGCTCAACAAAATGAGATCCATTGCAGTTTTCTCAATATATGGTTTAGTTATGGTGTGATTCCAACTGTATTACTTTTAAAGTGGCTTTGGGAAAAAATGAGAAAAATTTCTGCTGTAGAATGGATAATTGCCGGTTCTTTAATAGTAGAAAGCTTTTTGCTGGTAAATTATCGTCAGCCATTCTTCTGGATGATCCTTTTATATGGCTATATACGGCAGAAGAATCAAGAAAAAACTGCTTCAACGTTGTCTTTTCAGCAGTCAGATGATATACTGTAAAATGGTTTATCAGGCGGAATATAAGATTACAAGCGAAATATAGATAGGAAATAAAGACTTATGAGGATAGATGAAAAATACAAACGACTGATCAAATGCTTCTTTTCAGTGGTTATGATCCTGCTTCTTACAGTAACATATCATCAGTTTTGGGTTCGTTATTATAATAAGATCATTTTGTATCCGTTTTACCGCAGAGGTATGTGGATGATGGCGGGAATTTACGCTGCTATGCTGATCTTCTTTATGAATGCGTATGGCGGTTTTAAAATCGGATATCTGAGAAAAGGAAATCTGATTTATTCCCAGGCATTGTCTTTGATATTTACGAATATTTTTACATACTTTCAGCTGTCTGTTCTGGATAAGAAATTATTCGAACCAAAGATGGTTTTAGTTATGACAGTAGCGGACGTGTTGATCGTATGGTGCTGGACGATGTTGTTTCAGCTTTTGTATGCAAATGCCTTTCCGCCAAGGAGAATGCTGCTGATTTCAGGAGAACGGTCTGATTATCATTTAATAGAAAAGATCAATGCCAGAGATGATAAATATATGATCTGTGAAACGATCAATTATCATATGGGTAAAGAGGCACTGATTGAGAAAATCCATCAGTATGATGCGATTATTGTTGGTGATATTCCTTCTCATGAAAGAAATGTAATAATCAAGTATTGTTTTGATCATTCGATCAGGACATACAGTGTTCCAAAAATATCTGATATTCTGCTTCGCAGTTCGGATGAACTGAATTTGTTTGATACACCATTATTATTGTCAAGAAATATGGGATTAAGCATTGAGCAACAGTTTGTGAAACGTGTGATCGATATCATCGGATCTATGATAGGAATTATTATTACAATTCCGTTTTTTATTGTCATCGGACTGAGTATTAAGCTGACAGACCATGGACCAGTTTTTTATACCCAGACACGTTTAACCAAAGATGGAAGACCGTTTAAGATCTATAAGTTTCGTACAATGATACAGAATGCAGAAAAAGACGGAGTTCCACGGCTGGCAGCAGAAGGTGATCCGCGTATTCTTCCTGTAGGACGTTTACTTCGCGCAACCCGTCTGGATGAACTGCCACAGGTACTTAACATCTTAAAAGGTGATATGTCTATTGTAGGTCCTCGTCCGGAGCGTCCGGAACTGGTAGAAGAATTTACTAATGAAATCCCAGAATTCCCGGACAGAATGAAAGTAAAAGCGGGTCTGACAGGTTATGCCCAGGTGTATGGAAAATATAATACTACACCGTATGATAAGCTGAAATTTGATCTTATGTATATTCGTAAGTATTCAGTTCTTTTAGATCTGAAGCTTATTATTATGACACCGAAGATCCTGTTTTTGAAAGAAAGTACAGAAGGAGTGGAGAAATGAGAAAAGCTCTCCTGGTAACTCATGTAAGTGGGTTTGTGCCTCAATTTGAAATGAATAATGTACATATCCTTCAGAATATGGGATATGAGGTGCATTATGCCAGTAATTTCCATAATCCTTCTTATGGTGATGATAATAGTCGCCTGGAAGGAACAGGAATCATCTGTCATCAGATAGACTTTGAGAGAAGTCCTTTTAAACGGAAGAATATAACTGCGTATAGGCAGTTGAAAAAATTAATGGAAGAACATGAATTTGACCTGGTGCACTGCCACACCCCTATGGGTGGGGCTTTAGCCCGTCTGGCAGCACATAATACCCATACAGGTCCGGTGATCTACACTGCTCATGGCTTCCATTTTTTTAAAGGAGCGCCGCTTATAAATTGGATGATCTATTATCCGGTGGAATGGAGACTTTCTTACTGGACAGATTGTTTAGTCTGTATCAATGGGGAAGATTATAAAAGAGCAGTCAATAGGTTTCATGCAAAGAACGTTGTGCAGATTCCGGGAGTTGGTATTAATTCAAAAGAAATTGAAGCGCAGGCGGTTGATGTAAAGAAGAAAAGAGAAGAACTGGGACTTTCGACAGAGGCTATAGTCATTTTATCTGTTGGTGAAATGACAAAGAATAAAAACCAGGAATTGATCATTCGCACAGTTTCAGAATATAAGAAGAAGGGAGAAAGAATCTGCTATGCACTCTGCGGAAAAGGCACAGAAGAAGAACATCTGAGGGGACTAGCTGCGGAACTGGATATTGAGAATGAAGTAAAGTTTTTAGGGTATCATAAAGATATTTATGAAGTTTATAAAATGGCAGATATTTTTGTATTTCCATCTTTAAGAGAAGGAATGCCGGTGGCACTTATGGAAGCAATGGCCAGCGGACTTCCTGTAATCTGTTCTGATATTCGGGGCAATCGAGATCTTCTTGAGAATGAGAAGGGCGGTGTTCTGGTAGAAGGACATAAGGTGGAAGATTATGTGAAGGCTTTAGAGTGGATGGTTGAGAATAAAATATCTTGGGAAAAAATGGGGGATTTTAATCGAAGGAAGGCAGAGAAATTTGATAAGAAGAATGTAGTTGGAATTATGGAAAATTTATACGAAAGTATTAAGAACAATAAATAATAGAGAGGTTAGAAATGAAAGATAAGATTTTAAAAAATCTATTAAAAGTGCTGGGGATTTATTTTATAGTAGCATTTTTATTTATGCTGATTGGAGGGGATCATCTTCGATATAAATACGTGGTAAGTACCATGCCACAGCAGACAGGTGCTATTGAAGAACTAAATAGTGATAAAGTAGTTAAACAGAAATTTACTGCAAAAGAAGAAACGGTAGATACGATTGATCTATTGGTAGCTACTTATGGGAGAGAAAACTCAGGCCTTATTCAGCTTACAATTAGTGATTCTCAGGGAAATGTTGTTGCTGAACATAAAGATGATGTATCCATTTTGGAAGACAATGAGATCTATAAATGGGTGATAGAACCTGGTATTGAGAATGCTAAAGGAAAAGAATATGAACTGACAATTAAGACTACCTGTGCAGCAGGGGAGGCACCGACAGTTTACTATTCTGCTGATGCAGGCGGAGTATTTTCTGTAGATGGTCGGGATAGATCAGGATTAATCTGTTTTGACTATGTAGGACGCAGCTTCTTTATGTTTGGAACGTATTATTGGTATTTTGTTATAGCAGGAGCTGCTTTGATCGTTGGGTATACTTTCTGGTGTTTGGCGCGAAAGAAACAGGGAAAAACAACATTAGGATTGGCTTGTCTAGCTGTATGGGAAAGATACGAGTTCCTTATTAAACAGTTGGTTGCAAGAGATTTCAAAACAAAGTATAAACGTTCTGTATTGGGATATTTGTGGAGTTTTTTGAATCCGCTTCTTACAATGACGGTTCAATATATTGTATTTTCTACCATATTCCGCTCCGGTATCAGCAATTTCCCAGTATATCTGCTTTCCGGTATTATTTTGTTTAACTTCTTTACCGATGCTGTGGGACAGGGATTAACATCTATTGTAGGAAATGCTTCTCTTATTACAAAAGTATATGTACCAAAATACATTTATCCCGTGACAAGGGTGGTATCATGCTCTATTAATATGTTGATATCCGTAATTCCGCTTCTTATTGTAACATTGTTGACAGGAGCTAAAATCACACCGGCAGTTCTTTTATTGCCGTTTGCATTAGCATGCCTGTTGCTGTTTTGCATTGGTATGTCATTGCTCTTATCTACAACAGAAGTGTTTTTTAGGGATACACAATATCTTTGGGGAATTGTAAGTCTGGTTTGGATGTATGCAACTCCACTTTTTTATCCGGAAAATATCATACCGATACAGTTTCGTTTTATACAGACTTTAAACCCAATGTATCATTATGTACGTTTTGTGAGAACTATTTTGATCAATGGCTGCTCTCCGGAGCCGAAAGCATATTTGCTTTGTGCAGCATCTGCGTTACTAATGTGTGTATTTGGAGCAATCGTATTTAAGAAAAACCAGGATAAATTTATCCTGTATGTATAGAGGTTAGACTATGATAAATGTTGAACATGTTACAATGCAGTTCAGAATGACGAATGATAAGATCGAAAGTTTAAAAGAAACTTTGATTGCATTCTTATCCGGCAAATTGAAATATGAAAAATTTACAGTTTTAGATGATGTTAGTTTTAATGTAAAAAAAGGAGAAGTAGTAGGCATCATTGGTAAAAATGGAGCTGGAAAAAGTACACTTTTAAAGATTATCTCTGGTGTATTAAAACCAACATCAGGAAAAGTAACAGCTAATGGAAATATTGTTCCAATGCTGGAACTTGGATCTGGTTTTGATCCAGAATTAACAGGAAGAGAAAATATTTACTTAAATGGTGCAATTCTTGGATACAGTAAAGAATTTCTGGAATCGAAATATGATGAGATCGTAGCGTTTTCAGAACTAGGTGAATTTATCAATATGCCCATACGAAACTATTCATCAGGCATGATGATGCGTCTGGCATTCTCTGTAGCAACAGTTGTGTGTCCGGAAATTTTAATTGTAGATGAAATACTGGCAGTTGGTGATGAAGGATTTCAGAATAAAAGTAAAGCACGTATGTTGGAACTGATGGGTGGAGGTACTACGGTATTATTCGTATCCCACAGTATTGATCAGATTGAAGAAATGTGTGACCGGGTTGTATGGCTGGATCAGCATAAAGTGAAGATGATTGGGGATGCACATGAGGTGTGTCAGTTGTATAGGGAGTATTGGAAATAAGCTTTTAAAAATTATATCGCATAGTAAACCACAGAAAGGTAATATTGAAATGGAAGAAAAAATACTAGCATTTGATCAATATCAAAGATATAGGACATTGAGCAATATATGTTTAAAAATAAAAAGTTATAATCAGATAAATATTTTGAAAATTCTTGAAGTAGGGGCAAACTCACAAAAAAATCTAGGAAGGATGTTAAAAGAAGAAGTAATCTATTATACGGATATTGATGTTCCAAAAGGAATGGAAAATGATCCATATTTTTTTAGCGCTGATGCGACCTCTTTAGTTGGAATAGATGATAATTCATATGATGTAGTAATAGCATCAGATGTTTTTGAGCATATTCCTGAGCAAAAAAGAAAAGCTTTTATAAAAGAATTGAATCGCGTAGCAAAATATGCAGCTGTTATATGCTTTCCGCATAATACTCGGGAGGTGGCAAATGCGGAAGTGCGTGCCAATGAATTTTTTAAATCATTGTGTGGAAGTGATTATATATGGCTTAAAGAACATATTCAGAATGGACTTCCAGATTGTAGAAAGCTAGAAACATACTTAAATGAAGAGAATGTTGGATATTGTCATTTTACACATGGAAGTTTGCAAATATGGGAACGAATGATGAAGAATCATTTTTATTGTGCTCAGTATGAACAATTATATCCAATGCTTGAAAAAGTAGATCAATATTATAATGAAGAAGTGTATCCTAAAGATATGGATAAAAATAATTATCGGAGTTTTTATATCATGTTTAAGGATATAAGTAAAAAAGATTTTTATGCTCAAATTGTTAATGATATTTTTGATTTTACGGAAGAAAGAAATCTTGAGTATACGGAAATTGAACATATGAGTCAAGAATTGATGCAAGTAGCACAGATGATGTTTTTGCAGAAAATAGATAAAAAAATCAATGGCTCGAAGAGAAGTGCTTATTATAAGCAAAATGAATTAGAAATTCAGTGTTTTTTTGACCGCGGAAATGGCTTTTCAGAAAAGGACAAAATGGTTATTAAACCAAATGGAAACAATGAAAGAACAATTACAATTCCAGTGTCTGCTAATGTAAAAAGGGTACGTATAGATCCTATAGAAGGAGAAGCGGTTGTTGTTGATAATTTTGTAGCTACAGGTGATGAGAAGATTAAAATAAATATAGAAACCAATGGTCGTATAATTGGGAAAAAATTGATCTTTACTCTAAATGATCCACAGATTATTTTATTTATTCCACAAAAATGTAGCAATATAAAAATAAGTTTTGGTTTAATATGCGGATTTACGAATGCAGAAAAAGATTTAATGGACGATTTAGTTGATTCTTATGTGGATAGTGTAACGCAGTATAATGAATTAAAAAAGAAATATAATAAGCAAGAAGAAAATTTACAATATTCTCGCCAAGAATGGAATAAATTAAAAAATATTTATGCAAACGTAAAAAATGAAAAAGAAACTTATGAACAGGGATATTTCGAAACAAAACAAAATTATGAAGCAATAAGCAATTCGGAATTTTGGAAAGCAACTAGGCCGTTTAGAAAAGCAGTGACGGTATTAAAAAAAGTAGGTCACAGATTGTTGGACTCTAAAAATACTGAATGTCAAGAGGAAAAATTACAGGTTGAGGAAACGATAAAATTTAGTGTTATAATTCCATTATATAATACGCCTGAAAAGTTTTTACATGAAGTAATAGAGTCGATAATAGGACAAACATATTCTAATTGGGAACTTTGCTTGGGAGATGCAAGTGATAAAAATTGTGATCAGATTACAAGCATATGTATGGGATATGTAAATAAATATCCAGAAAAAATAAAATATGAGAAAATAGAAAATAGGGGAATTTCTGAAAATTCTAATTACTGTATTTCTATGGCAACAGGAGAATATATTGCATTATGTGATCATGATGATGTTTATTTACCAGATGCACTAAAAATGAATGCCATTGCAATAAAAAATACAGATGCATTAGTTCTATACTCTGATGAGGAGCATTTAGATGTAAATGAAAAGCGTGTGAATCCATTTTATAAACCAAACTGGTCCCCTGATTTACTTAATGCTCAGATGTATACCTGTCATTTGTTTGTTTTTAAGAGGGGTATATATGATAAAGTTGGAGGATTCAGAAGTGAGTATGATGGAAGTCAAGATTATGATTTAATGCTTAGATTTTCAGAAGTGACAGATAAAATTTGTCATATACCAGAAATATTGTATTTATGGAGAGAATCAGAAACATCAACTGCAAGTAATAAAGAATCAAAACCGTACGCGGAATCCGCAGGTTATAGAGCTTTGCAAGATCATTTAACTCGGAAGTATGGTGAAAATGCGCATGCGGAATATACAAAAAATACATTTGTTTATGAAACGCGTTATAATTTAATGCGTGACAAGCCATTAGTTTCTATTATTGTACCTATGAAGGATGGAGTGCAGTTTTCTGATAAATGTATACGAAGTATATTAGAAAATAGTACTTATCAAAATTATGAGATAATAATCTTGAATAATAGATCAGAAAAAATAGAAACTGAAAAATGGTTTGAAAGAATAGCTGCTATTGATAATAGAATAAAAATTGTAGATGCTGATTTTGAATTTAATTGGTCTAAATTAAATAATTTCGGAACACGTTATGCCAATGGTGAAGTATATATTTTCTTAAATAATGATACTGTAATTATTACTAAAGATTGGATTGAAAAATTGTGCGAAAATGCATTACGCAAAAGTATAGGAGTGGTAGGAGCACAGTTATTATATGAAGATGGTACAATTCAACATGCAGGTATTGTTGTTGGAATGGGTGGATGGGCTGATCACATATTTAAGGGTCAAGAGCCGGTTCACTATGGCTCCCCATATGTCTCTCCTATGGTAACTCGAAATGTCACTGCTGTCACGGGTGCATGTATGGCGATTTCTAAAGAACATTTCGAAATTTTAGGAAAGTTTAAAGAAGAGTTTATTATTTGCGGAAGTGATGTAGAGCTTTGCTTGAATGCGTATAAAAACGGATTATATAATTTGTATAATGCTAATGTTCAATTATATCATCTGGAGTCTAAGAGTCGCGATTCCTATATTCCAGAAGTAGATTATCAATTGTCTTATCAATATTATAAAAAATATCGTGAAAATGGTGATCCATTTTATAATATTAACTTAGATATAAATAGTACAAAACCGCAGTTAGCACTTGAAAGAAAAAAGAAACAAGAAGTTATCCGTTTCATGCAAGTTAATTGGCGTGCTGATGAGAAAGAAGACACAAAAGATCATAAAGTACAAGACGCTAATGCGTATATAGTAGGTGAAACCCTTTCAATTGAGCCAAGAGAATCTTTAAACAATAATAGAAGATTGAATATTTTGGTGCCTTCTGTGGATGTAAAACATGTATTTGGTGGCATTGCAACAGCACTAAAATTCTATGATCAATTATGTACCTATATGAATATAGAGCGTAGAATTATTGTTACTGATAGTATGGTTGATCCATATAGTATGGTAGAACTCACGAATTATGAGATTGTCGAAGCTATGGAAGATTCAGATAAACCGCGACAGATTGTTTGTATGTCAGATAGATATGGAAAAACATTACCTGTTAGGAACAATGATATATTTATGACAACAGCATGGTGGACAACTTATATTATTAAAGATGTTGTTGAATGGCAGTCTGAACATTATCAAAATAATATGAAGCCGGTAGTATATTTTATTCAAGATTATGAGCCAGGATTTTATCCGTGGTCATCAAGGTATTTAATGGCTGATAGTACATACCGTAGTGAATTACCTATGATTGCAATTTTTAATTCAAAATTATTATATGATTTCTTTAAAAGTAATGGTTATAAGTTTGAACAGGAGTATTATTTTGACCCAGTATTAAATGAACGATTAAAGGAGGTCTTAGAAAGAAAGAAAGGTACAGTTAAACGTAAAAAACAGATTATGCTTTATGGTAGGCCTTCTACTCAAAGAAATGCTTTTGAATTAATTGTTGAATCCTTACAAAAATGGTCACGTTTGCAAGAAGATGCGAAAGAATGGCGCATTATTTCGGCAGGAGAAATGTTTGAGGATATTCAATTAGAAAATGGTATTAGAATAGAATCAGTTGGGAAAATGTCATTAGAAGACTATGCTACAATGATGCTTGAAACCAAAGCTGCAATTTCTCTTATGGTATCGCCTCATCCTAGCTATCCTCCGCTTGAAATGGCTACTTTTGGAATAAAGGTAATAACCAATGCTTATGGAAGCAAAGATTTAACTTCATTTAGTCAAAATATAATTTCACTTAAAGATTGCTCAAGTGCAAATATAGCAAAAACATTAATGAATATATGCCAGAACGAGGAGGATGGAGTAATTGATAACAATAGTGATTATTATAATGGAAAAGATGGGTGGGATGAGATTATCAGTGCAATAAAACTATCTTAACGATTATACTAATTAAAAGCGTAAGGAGTATTATGAAACCAGCTGTTTTTTGCAGAAAATTAAAAACTGCAGCACGATTATTTTCAAGAGTATCATATTATTGCATAACAGAGGGACCTATAAAGGCGCATGAAAGAGTAAAAACATATTTAACGGTGAAACATGAAAGGGAAATTCTCCATGAACAAATGGGGGATTTCTCTGATTGTATTGAGGATTATGCAGTATATGATAGCGAATATCAGGATAATTTAGATTTTTCTGGTTGTCATACGGATATTAAAGCACTTGCATTTTACCTTCCCCAATTTCATACTTTCTCAGAAAATGATGCCTGGTGGGGTAAGGGCTTTACTGAGTGGACAAATACGAGAAAATCTGTTCCTCGATTTAAGAATCATTATCAACCAAGAGAACCGCATGAAGATATTGGTTATTACGATTTAAGTAATATTTCTGTTATGAAGCAGCAAGTAAAATTGGCAAAACAGCATGGTATTTATGGTTTTTGCTTTTACTATTATTGGTTTTCGGGAAAGCGTTTGATGGAGAAGCCAGTAGATCTTTTACTTGAGCATCCAGAAATAGATATTAACTTTTGCCTATGTTGGGCTAATGAGAACTGGTCTCGAACATGGGATGGAGCTGATAAGGAAATACTGATTAAACAGGAATATACGGATGAAGACGCTGAAAAATTTATGGCTGATATGAAGAAGTATATTGATGATTCCAGGTATATACGGATAGAAGGTAAACCAGTTATATTGGTATATAATCCGGGACAGATACCAAGTATTAAAAAGACATTTAAAACTTGGAGACGGACTGCAAAAGAACTTGGGATTGGAGATATTTTAATTTGGACCTGTCAGACAGCGAATAATTCAGCGGAATCTTTAAAAATTTATTCAGATATTGATGCAGAAGTGGAATTTCCTCCACATAATATGTGGTGGAATTCAGTCCAGGATAATTCCGTAGAAATAGAAGGAAAACCTTTAATTGCTAATTATCAGAAAATGGTAGCTTTGATTAAAGGAAAAATGAAAGAAAAAAAGACAGAAAAAGTTCCAGTATATCATACATGTATGATGGGATGGGATAATGCTGCCAGACGTAAAAATGGATGGGCTACATATTGTGCATATTCTATTAGAACATTGTATGATTGGCTTAATGCAGTTATTGAAGATACTCGTCAAAAGCTACCGGAGGAAAGAAGATTTATTTTTATAAATGCATGGAATGAATGGGCAGAAGGAACTTATCTGGAACCAGATCGTAAGTATGGTTATGCCAATATTAATACGGTTTCAAAGGCAATTTTTGAGTTGCCATTTGAGAAACTTCCTTTGGTAATAAAATGGGATATGAATGAAGGTGATCTAAAGCAAGATCTGAAAATAGCGGTTCAAGTTCATTTATATTATCTTGAAACACTTAGTGAAATTATTGAAGAGTTAAATAAGATTCCTTATCAATATGATTGTTTTATTACTACAGATACGGATGAAAAAGAAAAAAGAATAAGAGAATCCTTTGAACAGTTGAGCAATGCTCACAATTATGAAATTATGATTGTAGAGAATAGAGGACGTGATGTTGCTCCATTCCTGGTACAGATGAAAGACAAAATTGGACAGTATGATTATCTTTGCCATATACATTCAAAAAAAACGACATTATCTGAATATGGAGATATGTGGAGAAAATATTTGTACTGGCATTTATTTGGTACATCCGAAAACATTAAGGGAATTTTACAGACATTTGAGAATAATTCAAAGGTAGGTTTAATATTTCCAGAAACTTATCCAGTATTGTTGAAACAGGCAGTTTGGGGGGGAAATAAGGAACAGTGCCGAAGACTTATGTTAGATATGGGATTGGATGATGATTTATCCGATTTTCCAGTGTTTCCAGTGGGAAATATGTTCTGGTGCAGAACAAATGCTGTAAAACGTTTGTTTGAAAAGGAATATGGGCCTTTGGATTTCCCAGAAGAACAAGGACAATTAAATGCAACGCTAGCACATCAGATAGAACGTATGTGGATCTATTTAGCTGAACGTGAAGGTTACGCATATACTAAAACTTTTAATGATACGGTGCCACATGCGGATTTAAAAGGAAATAAGATTGTTTTTTTTGCGCATTTCGATAAGGAAAATAAACTTTCAGAAGATGACATTGCATATGTAAAAACCTTGTATGAACTTCCAGCACGAGTGATTTTTATAACTAATAGTGAATTACCAGATTCAGAAATAGCAAATATTACACCATATGTTGAAAGCGTAATAAAACGTAAAAACGAAGGATATGATTTTGGAGCGTGGAAGGCAGGTGTTTTGGAGTATGGAATTAACAATCTGAAGATATTTGATCAGGTTATACTGGCAAATAACAGTTGTTATCGTCCTGTTAATGATCTGACAGTTATGTTTTCCGAGATGGAACAAAAAAAATTAGATTTTTGGGGAGTGAATTTATTCCCATATTTTGCGGATGGCTCTTATATAAACAGTGATTGTATAAAAGAACATATTCAGTCTTTCTTTTTAGTGTTTCAAAATAGTGTAGTTTCAAATGCTTGTTTTGAAGAGTATTGGGAGACATTAGTGTGCTATAATGATTTACGAGATGTTGTGAAATATTGTGAAAGCGAATTGACGGATTATTTTAAGTGTAAAGGATTTAAGTATGGAGTTTATGTTGAGGAAACTAGAATTTTATCTAAGTATTTAGAAGATAATAGTATTCCATACCATTTCCCATATGAGTTACTTATTTTAAAGAGCCCTTATGTAAAGAAAAAATGTAGAAATTATATAAGTAAACAAGAAATGAATAAGGTAGAAATATTTTTGCAGAAATTGAAATAAATACGTAAAATTAAGAAAACATATAATGACTGTGGCCCTATGTCAAGATTTAGTACAAGTTAAAATGAGAAATTTCTCCCCATTTTAACC
>QFCE01002717.1_pt1 | contig 23743 bp, 19 predicted proteins | sample 5346091 | NCBI WGS metagenome assembly QFCE01 (sample SAMN09062252, study PRJNA434731) | Human gut metagenome, whole genome shotgun sequencing project. | isolation source: stool timepoint A chromium assembly | host: Homo sapiens | collected 2015 | reverse complement strand
CCCGCGAGGGGAGCGACAATATACATAGCATTGGAAATGATTTGGAGAGGGAATTTCAATCCACGCTCCCGCGAGGGGAGCGACTATCCAATGATGGCAGCGTGTACGAACCGCCTGCAATTTCAATCCACGCTCCCGCGAGGGGAGCGACTCGATCGGGTTGTACTCTAACTCGGTCGTTATTATTTCAATCCACGCTCCCGCGAGGGGAGCGACGCCGGTTTTCGCTGGCAGTAGACAGGCGGTTTAAATTTCAATCCACGCTCCCGCGAGGGGAGCGACAAATATAGTACAATAATATCATCAAAAACAGGAATTTCAATCCACGCTCCCGCGAGGGGAGCGACGGCGTAAACGTCTGGATGATCCCCCGGGTCGCCATATTTCAATCCACGCTCCCGCGAGGGGAGCGACGTGGTATGTCAATGCAAGGCCTCCGGCATCCGCAATATTTCAATCCACGCTCCCGCGAGGGGAGCGACAGCAACATCACACAACTAACAAATAGTGTTAATATTTCAATCCACGCTCCCGCGAGGGGAGCGACTTTCTTACAGGCTCCCGCCAGAGCCAAGTACGCAAATTTCAATCCACGCTCCCGCGAGGGGAGCGACTGTTATCCCATCCAGCAGATGCCGCCACCAATTCCGATTTCAATCCACGCTCCCGCGAGGGGAGCGACAAGTAGATTGCTGCCACAAGGGTATGCACGCTTGCATTTCAATCCACGCTCCCGCGAGGGGAGCGACGGTATTCGATCACCGCTTTCTTCGTTGCTTTCCCATTTCAATCCACGCTCCCGCGAGGGGAGCGACACAGGCTGGAAGGGAAAATAGACGAGATCAAAGATTTCAATCCACGCTCCCGCGAGGGGAGCGACCCTGATCCGGAAGGCCGTGGACGGAAACGAGGAGATTTCAATCCACGCTCCCGCGAGGGGAGCGACGGAACAGTTCAGCTATTATCTGTACCCGGAAGATGAATTTCAATCCACGCTCCCGCGAGGGGAGCGACTATTGACGCACCTACTATCGAGTTGTTTATACCGGATTTCAATCCACGCTCCCGCGAGGGGAGCGACTCTATCCCATGGCCTGTCAGCGACTGGCGCCGGATATTTCAATCCACGCTCCCGCGAGGGGAGCGACCTGCCATGGGCACAGTTTGATCGAGACCTGCGTAAATTTCAATCCACGCTCCCGCGAGGGGAGCGACCCATGGGGTGCTCATCCTCCGCCGTGCCTATATATTTCAATCCACGCTCCCGCGAGGGGAGCGACGGGCAGCCCTCGGTTGCCCGCGCTAGCGATTTTTATTTCAATCCACGCTCCCGCGAGGGGAGCGACATTCCCCCTCTTCTTTAAATAAATCGGCAACGCATTTCAATCCACGCTCCCGCGAGGGGAGCGACGGAGTATATCAGGGGTTAAATTACTTAATTTTTATTTCAATCCACGCTCCCGCGAGGGGAGCGACGCTGGAAACGTCGGTAGCAGCATCACCGCTTCGAGATTTCAATCCACGCTCCCGCGAGGGGAGCGACTCCAGCTCTGGTCACTCTCAAAACTCGAGCTGTAATTTCAATCCACGCTCCCGCGAGGGGAGCGACCCCCGGCAATAAACTGCGCAAGCCCTGCGGCATCTCATTTCAATCCACGCTCCCGCGAGGGGAGCGACTCATTTTTACCCCGCCGGATTGCCCGCTCTGGGATATTTCAATCCACGCTCCCGCGAGGGGAGCGACGGCGTGCCAGTAGCATCCGACAAACGAGAGCGGGAATTTCAATCCACGCTCCCGCGAGGGGAGCGACAGCAAACCTGACCAAATTTTCCATATGATCAGTCTTGCATTTTATAACATATCACATTTTTTGTATGAACTTTTACTTTTGTGATCTGTTAATTTTATTTTTTTGTATATATTTTTCGGTGCGAATCTCCCTGTTATTTTTTGTCTGCTTACGATTCGCACCGCTCTACGCATGCAGTTTCTAAAAAATAAGTACATCATCCTGCGCAATGCCTCTGTCAACACCAACGTGTTCTACTTTTGTCTGATATTTGTTGCCAAGATAATAGAATCTGAGACTGTCCACATCTTCATCTATCATCTCTGTCAAACTTGCTTTGAGCGAAACCATCTGCGCATTGTCTACCACACACTCAAAAACAGAGTTCTGCACTCGTCTTCCATAATTTACACATTGCTTTGCGACCTTGCGTAAACGCTTCTTCCCGGCAGCTGTTTCTGTATTTACATCATATGTGATCAATATCAGCATTTTTTCACCTTATTTCCAGAGAAATACCGGATATCCATCCAGATCTCCTCTTAAGTATCTTGCCAGCAACATTGCCTGCACATAAGGAACCATTCCCCACTCTACCTTTTCTTTTAAATAGGGATGGGTAATCACTTCTTTTTTCTTGTTTTGCCATTCTGCCAATAAACGCTTTCTCGCATCATCATCCATCAGCACCGCACCGTTTTCTTTATAAGTAAAGTTTTTTGCCGCAACAATTTTCTTATTCACCAGTGAAAGTACAAAGCGATCTGCCAGAACGGCCCGCAGCTCCTCGATCAAATCCAGGGAAAGAGAAGCCCTCCCCGGACGGGCAGTATGCATATAGCCCACATAAGGATCCAATCCTACCGTTTCCAATGCCGATGTGATCGTGTTGGTCAAAAGCGTATATACGAACGATAACATTGCATTCATCGGATCTAACGGCGGCCGCTTGTTTCTTCCTGTAAATGAGAAATCCTTTTTCTGCTGCAAAATCAATTCATCAAAGACGCCAAAATACACACTGGCAGCCTCTCCCTCATAACCCCGAAGCTGTTCCAGAGATGAACTATTCCTGATGCATTCCAGAGAATTCTTAAGACATAAGGAAGCATTCTTTACACGTTCTGTATCAATCTGCATGCCATGATCCCGAATTGCCCGTTCCAATACCCATCTCGCATTGTATACTTTTCCCGTGATGCAATTTTGAGCAATTTCCAGACTGATCTGCACGTCTTTGCTGCTGGCATACTGCTGTTCCCGCAAAAGCACATTTCCTTTTGTTTTCCCGGAAACACGGGCAAGAAATTTTCCCTGCGGTGTAACATAACAAAGAGAAATATTTCGCTGGGCACAGGCTCCCATCAGGGCTGGACTTGTCCCTCTGTATCCAAAAGAAACAATGCCTTCCAAATTGTGAAGCGGCAGCCGTCCTTTTTCTGTTTCTCCTTCATAAATCACGATGTTCTCGCCATTTAATGAAAGATAGCTGTTCTCAGAGGTCACATATAACGTATTTAATAATTTTTTCATGTTTCCTCCTTCAATGCTTGCTCTATGTACGCTTTTACAGAAATATTTCTTCCCAGTTCTGGGAGGCAAATCTCCTTTAATGAACAGGCACTGCACACTTTTTTATATTTTACCTTCGGTGTATACCCACGTTCATAATATTGATGCATTTCTTCGAATAGATCGACTACTTCTTTCCTTAACTGTGCGGAAAACGGCACAATTTCTCTTCGTCTTGTCTCGCCATAGAAAATGGCGCCTTCCGGAATATTTGTAGAAAACATTTCCTCCAGACACATGGCCTGTGCCGCCAGCTGCAGATGATCCTCGTCCGTTTCTTTCGGCTTTCCTTTCTTATATTCTACCGGATAAACACAATATAACCCACGGTGCCCATGCAGCCGTATCCCATCTTCCACCTTGTGAAATTCCACGATATCACATTCTCCGTTGACACCCAGCGTTCCGGATGATACCGGAAGTGCCCGCGTGATAATGGTATCTTTGCGTTTTTCTGTAAGATAAGGATCATGTGCCTTTTTGTGCATCAGTTCTCCGGTAACTGTATGGACATTCTCTGCCCACTGCTGTTCAATATGGATCAATGCCCACTGTCTTCTGCAAAATTTGAAATGCTGTATACCTGATATCATCAAATACTTGTCTTCCGGGTATTCCATTTAAATCATCCTTTTTACTTCCACCGAATCCGGAATTTCATCTTCATGAAGAGTTATCGTATAATCCTGATATTTTCGCGGATAAATTACCTCGTCTTTTTTCTTTACTTCTACCGCCTCAAATAATTTGTATGCCGGGCAATCTCCAAGCTCTTTGCTATGCTTGAATACAATCAATTCCCGTACCGCCATTTTCCCCCGTGCAGCAGAGTGATCGTTTTCAAACATATTGATGATCGCATCCCACAGAAGTTCCAGATCCTTCTCTGAAAATCCTGTTGTCTTGCGAGCCAGATTGGCAGAGACATACCCTTCCACCCGATACAGCCCATAAGGCACGATCGTTTTTCGTCCCATTTCTGTGTTCTTGTTTTCTGCATCTTTTTCCGTTGTAATCGCCACTCTTGTAATGGTCACTTCCTGGCCGATGATTGGATCAATGCTTCTGGCAAATCCAAGTTGCACCGGTCCCCTTACCTGACCGCAGTTCAGAGAAGCCTTTACAAAAGTTGTCATGACCGCACCAAATGTCCGGATATCATAAAAGTTCTGGCACATATAATCCCGCAGTTTCCGATCCGCATCCGGATCATTTTTCTTCAGTTTTTTCAAGGATTCCGTCACTTTTTTCTCATCCGTATCGTGTACACCCAGGGCTTCACAGGCATCTCTGTCGCTTCTGTTCAGCGGAATATCTTCCCGGATATAAATCTTATACCCAGGTTCACCTTCTTTTACAGTCTCCACATAATTACGGATCTTGCGTTTCAGGCAGACATCTGTCACCAGCCCCAGACCACTTTCCGGATCAATTCTCGGCATATTCCCCGCATCCGGATCCCCGTTTGGATTGCCATTTTCCACATCAAATAAAACAACAAACTCATATCTGTTTTTGATTGCCTCGCTCATTTATTTCTCCTCCTTTTTCTCATAATTTTTCTGCATCTGATGATAATACCCGATATTGAATTTCCCCTGATCCTCCAAAGACAGCCGCTTCGGAAATTCACTGAATTTGCACATTAATTCCGTTACTTTCTGTTCATAATGGATTTTTGCACCTATACTTTCTCTTTCCATCTTCTTTAAATGACTGTTCTTTAACTTCAGTAAGACAGGGAACACTGAAGCCGGTGTCGCACAGGCGGCATTAAAATACCGATCCCGAATGGTTGCTTTGATATCGCCGCTGGCCCGCTTCTGAATGAACTCCAGAACGGCAAATAACCGTCCCAGTACATATGCAACCTCCTGACTTTCTTCTCTGCACTCCATATACGTTTCTCCTTCCTTCCATCCATAATTGCGAATCAGATACGCCTTATCAATGGCTACCCGTTCCCAGGTAACATTTCCCTGCTCTGCACGAATCCGTATGATCGTATCCGTGTATAAGCTGGCCGGATATCGGCTGCCGGAAACAATCGCTTTCAATACTGCTGCAGACATATTGGAAACCGGTTTCTTATCCCGGGATTTCTGATTCACCGTCTGATCCAGCATGTCCTCAATTCCCAGATACTCTCTCGTTTCCCATACCGGTTTCACTAGCTCCATACGATCGTAATGCGCAATGATATTTTTCAAAATGTTGCCAAAAGAATTCGCATAAAAGAATCGAATGGCCAGCCTGGCCGCATTGGGTGCAATTCCCATGACATAAAATTTCTGTTTTGGATCCAGTTCCACATCTTTATAATCGATATATCCATCGTTTTTGATCGATTGAAATACGCTTATCGCATCTTCCTGGTTATCTTTCGGCGGATCGATAGCTTCCCAGAAAGCATCCTGATATTCCTCTCCTGCACTTTCCGCCCAACAGACAACCATGGTGTCTCCGATCTGCTCGGTATACTCCCGATGGAAAAGCAGATAGTTCAATGCCGTTGTGTAAGCATATTCCGCATATTTTCCCACCGGCGCATTATAGCTTTGTGCCTTCCCGTAAGATTCAAAGGCAGGCGCATTGAAGGAAACCAATGCCGCACCGCTGGATTGGGCACCCGGAACCCCTTTGATAGTTCTGTGAATTCTCGCAACAGATGTTTGCTCTCCTGTCACAAGACAAATCCCCTTCTCCTCGCTTTCTCCGTCTTCCATCTCTTCCCAGGCCCGTTGAATTGCCTCATCATCCTGCGCATCTTGTGTATCCATAGAAAACACCAAATTACCGCCTGCCGTCAGTTCTTCCCATTTTTCCATTATCACCGGATTTTCTTTTGCTTTCTGCGGATCCCATTTTGAAAAATACGCACAGACAGCCTGCGCCATAATGCTATCTACGCCCTTTAAAATCTCCAGGTGCTTTTTCTTCGCTGCCAAAAAACAATCCTGTACTCTTTTATCCGCCGGATCTGCATCGATACCCAGCAAATATTTTGCATTGTCACAGAGGAAATTGGCAGATACCCCGGAAGAACGCGTCACCATTTCCGGCACGCACAAAGCTTTGGGTTCCCATCTCTTCCTTTTGCCTTCTCCATGTTCCTCTCTTAAATCAAGAATTGCTTTAATATTGCCATCCGAATACAACTCTATCGCATAAGAAACTTTCGCCTGGCACCATCCCGGTGTCGATACCTTCCCTTTTTCTGCCAGTTGCTCATAGTATTCTTTCAGCGCCTGTAAAATCATCGAATCACCTCACAGTCCCGCAGATCCAGCACGCCTTTCTTCAGCAATGCCCGGAAAAACATCGGCTGTATATTGTTCGGATCACTGTAATCCATATCATACAGCATCAGCCCCAGATTCTGTTCTTCCACATTAGCATAGGCAGTTGTAACCTCGCCCTCTTCCCACAAGCTAAAATGTGCCGGAAACTCCCGACAGCCGAAATAAGGCATATGATAGCATTCTCCTCTTTTCAGCCGTCTCATGATAATGTCCTTAAACTTTCCCGGATTGTCTGTGGCATTGGCATGCTCCGTCATTTCAAAATGAGCCTCAATCACATATTCCACATCCCGCAACAGGACAGATGCCCGCTGGACAATATCATTTTTAGTAATAATCCCCAATTCTTTGGCTGCGCCGTTGTAGGCCTGCAAAACATTGGCTGCTGATATTTTACTCTGCACTTCATTTCTTCGGACACTGGTAAACCGGATCGGCTTTCTTACATAAATCTTATCAATATGCCAGATCAATCCGGGATGCCAGTAAATGGCTTCCAAAATTCCCCTTGCCGCAGATGGCGTCATCACATCATAGGAATATCGTTCCACCTTTGTCTCCGGACGGGTAAATAGTGCGTACTCTCCCCAGACCTTTACTTTAACTCCAACGCTCATTTTCTCACTCCTTTCCGTTGTATTTTCAGAATATTTGCTTTATACTTATTTTATTGGATAAATCTAATAGATGTATCCCTTCTATATTTCTGATAATATCACACTTTCTTGTTTTACGCAATCTATTTTTCTATTTTTTTGATATCTATTTCTATTGAAGTTATTATATATTATATTGATTTTATACATCACTTTCGCTATACTAAAAAAGTCAGGAATATAATTCTTTTCCTGTGGATTGAAATAATAGAAATAGGTATCAATCAATTAACAGACAGCAGTAAGAATAGGGACTCCCAACTTTTTACTGCTGTCTGTCTTTTACATATACAGTGCCATTCCTGTGTCTATACTCAGATCCAGTCCACATTCCATTGAATACGCATCCGGGTTTTCCAGAACATAAAAATCCGTAATATCTTCCGATACAGTCTGCAACATCCCTGCATCATAGATTTTACCAAACTCCCGCCTGTAAATATTGACACAATACTGCCCGGCCTTCCGCATGCGTGCTTTGGTAAATCCCTTATTTTTCAGCTCCTCTAAAATAGATGTTGCTTCTTCATTGAAATTGATAAAAATCGTCACAGTATCATCTTCTATAAGACGAAATTCCTTTCCAACCTTTGCAAAAGGATACTCTCTCCTTTTAAATTCCTCCAAAATATGTTTTTTGTCCAGACTGTCTCCTTTTAAATGGTACAGCATCTGAAAATAACTTTCTATACTCTGCAGATCATCCAGCTGCCTCTGATCTCCCAGCAGCATTTTTGCAACATCAATCTGCTTCCTTTGTCCAGGCACATATTCCTTTTCATCCAGTTGAAAAACATATACATAACTTTCTGCTGCAGAATTTTTCCCTTCCCTGTTGCATCTTCCGGCTGCCTGTATCATAGAATCCACTCCGGCCAGCTGCCGATACACTGTGCGAAAATCAAGATCTACTCCCGCCTCCACCAGACTCGTGGCAACCACAACACATTTTTTCTCATCCTCTAAACACTGACGAATCTTCTGCAACACGGCCTTTCTGTGCCTTGGACACATACTGGTAGACAAATGGTATACCCCTTCTCCCTGCAGCTCCCGATAAAGCTTCTGTGCACGCTTCTTTGTATTGACAATGCACAAAACCTGATATTCTTCTTTCAGACGTTCCAGAAACATCTCTTGTCCCACAGTTCCCAGATTTTTATATGTGACACGTTTAAAAAAATCAAATTGCTTTTCCGGATTCGGGCAAAGCTCTATTGGCTTTCTTTTTACAAAAAAAGAATCCAGCGCCGGTTGTGTTGCCGTACACAATACCGCACTCACCCCGTACATATCGACCAGTTCTTCTATCATTGCCACGCAGGGTTTCAGATAATCGTTCGGCAACATTTGCGCCTCATCAAATACGATCACACTGTTCACGATATTATGAAGCTTTCTGCATTTTGACGATTTGTTAGAAAACAGGGATTCGAAAAACTGTACATTTGTTGTCACCACAACTGGCTTATCCCAGTTTTCCGCCGCCAGTTGCATCGGTTTCAGCTCTTCTGAATCCTCATAATCCACATTACAATGATTTTCCAGAACATTTTCTGCCCCCAGAATTTCCCGGAACACCTGCGCATTCTGCTCGATGATGCTCGTATACGGCACCACGTAAATGACTCTGCGCATATGATGCTTTACTGCATGCCGCAGGGCAAACGCCATAGATGCAACCGTTTTTCCGCCTCCCGTTGGCACCGTCAGGCGGAAAAGCCCCTTATCCAGGCTTCCCCCTTCCAAACAGGCATTTAAAATCGCCGTTCTTCTGCCATTTACCGTATGTAAATCCGTCTCCTTTTTCCATTTGGCCACGTAAGCTTCCAACTTTTCCAGAAGAACCTCCATAGATTCTCCCTGTTCTCTTCCTGTATCTCCATTTTTCATAAACTGCTCTGTATCAAGGAAATCCGCATCCACCAGACAGGAATACAGCATTCTGATAAAAACACTCAGCGAAAAATCCGGATCGACACATGCCCGGGCATCAAATGGCGGCCCACCGACTGACGGAATCTGTACTTCCGTCCGATAAGCCCCATAATCCTCCACCTTCTTTTTCAGTCGCCCACTTAGCGTCGGGGCCGATGCCCGATCTGCCCGGTTCCCGTAATCAGGAAGTCCCGCATGATGTCCGGCAATGCAATAACTCATGATTGAATAAAAACCACCCTGATTTTTACAAACCTGTGCCCCTGCCGTTGCATGATCTACCATTTCCGTTCCATTGGTTCTGATCTTATGCTGGAATGCCGCAGAATACTTGCCAATATCATGCAGCAAGCCGCAGCAATATCCCCAGTCATACCTGCCAAATGCAGATGCAAATGTTCCTGCAAGTGTAGCAGTTCCACGCAAATGATCCAGAATGCTCTGTTCCCGGTTTTCCGCTATATGTGCTATGTATTTCACCAAAATCTCCTCCCCTCTTCTATTTATGATATCACTTATTTCACTGTTTCAACATATTTTCTAAACTTATCCTTCTGTGCATCCAAGCTGTAACCATCAACCTGAATTGCTGTTGATAGGCATCTTATATAATGACAGTGTGTTGATATTAGGCACTTATTTGAGTATACTATACTTGAATGGAGGTGTTCTGTATGGCAACAACTAATTTAAATATTCGTACAGACAAGGCAATCAAGGATCAGGCGGAGGAAATCTTCAATGAGCTTGGTCTGAATATGACAACTGCTGTAAATATGTTCCTGAGAACCGCTATCCGTGAGCATGGTATTCCTTTTGAATTAAAACTGGAAGTACCAAATGATACTACAGCCGCTGCCATTGAGGAAAATTGCTCTTTTTACTGAAGATGATGATGAATATATAAGTGCATCGTTTTTTCTTACATTAGTAAATAAGGCACCTGACATATTCGATAATAGATATGCATGGTGGTATATATCGCCAGCTTTTTGCAATGTTGCATCATTAACTGCTCTTGTCACGGTCAATACCTCCCTTCAGATTTGACCATTTTTTCGCATTGCTTTTCCATATGTTTTGCCACTCTTTCTCATTTACTATCGCATCAAACACAGGCTCAAGAAAAGTCTGGATTTCTTCAATGACAAATGGAAACTCAAGTGTGTTATCTTTTATGGTTTTCAAAAAGAATTTCCAACGCTTCTGCATATCTTCATCATCGGCAAGTGCAACAACACGCTTAAAACTATCTCTGTCATAGGGAGTACCACGCCGCTGTAAGGTTTCAAATATAGCTGCCTGCAATTTTGCACCCTCAAAATCGAATGTCCTTGAAAGATAATAGATGTCATAAAAATCTTTCATTCTGCCTGTCAGTTCAAAGCGTTGCAGTATGGCATCAAACTTCTCGGCAGTGGTGCTTTCAAGGGAATAAGTTTTGATTACAGGTGCTTCAAAATCTGGAAGCTGAGTGTTGATTATGCGTTCTTCGGCACGGGGGACTATAATATCGCCCACGCCTATATCAACATTAAACGGCACACGCACATTTTTTATTTGAGCAATAATTTGTGTACTGATACCGTGATATTTTCTTTGCGGAGAAATCTCTTCAAAGCCTTTTGCTCGCATTTCTATATAATCGTTACCAGTCGGCGTGTCGATGATTTTACAAATCAACTCTTTTACATCATCTATTGTATTAGAGTATCCACGGAGCAAGAAATCGACATCAATTGTTGCTCTACTTTCAAAATTAGTTAAAGTATAAATGAACAATCCACCTTTGAGTATTAGCGTATCCTCACACCCGGATTTTGATAGTTTTCTCAAAAATTCTTCCTGCACAAAAAGCTGCAAACATTGCTGGTAACTGATACCAGAAGCTTTTGCTTTATTTCTCAGCTTTGCCAAAACGGAAGCTGCAACATCTGCCATTACAACCACACTCCAATCAATTCTTTTACACGCGTTTGAACACGCAAAACTTTTGCATATTCTATAAGATTCGGTATATTCTTTTTCGGGTCTTTAACATAGCCCTGTACGGCTTTATTAAAAACCTCCTTATCCATCTTGTTCATATTTCGCAGCACATCGCAAATAGTACGGTCACGGTCATAAATGCGGACTTTGTGGAAATCAATTTCACCTTCGGTTTCGCCTAGCGTAACCAACTCTGACTCTACACGATATGCCTTTATAAACGGATAATCGATTTTTGTACGCCGCTTAGAGACATTTTTATCTATTGCAAAGTTCCATTCAGCAGGATTTCTGTCACTGTATCTATAATAGAATAGGGCAGTCTCCATACAGAGCACTGCATCGGGAAACAATCGATTGATAATGACAACTTCACTTTCTCCATAATCTTGAGTCCAGTGATAGTAACCTCGCCTGACTCTTTCAATCAATCCTTCATCTAAAAGTTGTTTTATATCTGCATAGTATAACTTTGAAGCTGTAAGTTCAGCAGTAGTCATAACATAATTATGACTGCTAAACAACATTCTCAGTGTCTCAATATCTTTATTCTGAAGCATATCTTCACCTCTATTTAATCGCCCCTAATCAAGTCAATGATTGGGCACTTTACTATATTATATTTGATTTTTCTCTTTAAGTCAATAATAGCAAAGTGAACGCTTTTAATTCTATCAATTAGGCAGTTTAGTATAAAATCTGTCCTCCGCTTTTATAACCAAATAAAATATTGGTCAACGAAAAGACAACTATGTAAAAAAATAAGCGTACCACTATTTTTAATGATACGCTCACCATTATTAAATCACTTCAAAATGCTTCAATGCATCCTTTATCGCTTCCACTTTCTCCGCTGTCGGATGTTTCCTCGGCTGTTTCAATTCTTCTACCGCATTAGGAGCATCGTACATCGGCAAGCCTAAATCTCTCTTTACCTCTGCGATATATGCGGTATGTACTTTGAAGCCGTATTTAGCTTCTATGTACTCCTTTATCATTTTGTAGGTCACTCGTTCTTTGGGCTTATATTCTTCGGCTCTTTTAGCGATATTATCAAGCGGAACTTTTCCCTCACCCTCGCCAAACTCAACTTTTACGTTGATATGTCCGTCTGGCTTTTTGTGGGAAAGCAGTACTACCGTCTCGACGTGGCACGATACCTTCTGATTGATGTCAGGTATTGTGCCCGTTCGCGGAAACATATCCTGTCAAAACGGAAACATGTCCACAGCTTCTGAAACCGCACATTTACAGCTGCAAACAGATGCAATCTGTGGCAAATTTGACATCCATATCACTGTCTTAACCATTGAAGTCTATGGGAACAAGTCAGCATAAGGTCTTTTCTACCTATAAATGCAAGGCAAGTTTACACTGCTGCCACCTGCCACTGTCTCGACAGTTGAGACAATGAAGAACGCTCAACTTCTACACAATCCATCCGCTCTTAACCACGAATTTGCCATACACTCGCAGGGAGTTGAGTTGCCGGATTTCACCGTCTCGACCTGGTATCCGGTCCTTATTTCTTTGTGTTTTCTTCTAATTCCAGCATAAATTTATCGAAGTCAGACATAAACAATCTGTCCTGAATCACACGGTATTTTTCAAATTCTGTCTCAGCATGAAGCTTTGCAATTTCTGCTGACACCTTGCCTGCGTCCTGTAAAATGCCATAATCAAACATTTCAATGAAGCTGTTGAGTCTCTTTTCCCAGTCCTGCATCGTAAGCGGAATATGCCGCAATGTCATGTTTTCAGCAAAATCCAGGTATGCTGTAACCATACGATTCAGCTGCTTCATTTCATCCTGGCTCATATAATTCTTAGCAACTGTAACATCGCTTTTCTTAATCTTTCCTTCCGGTGCATCTGCCCAGGTGGTTAACCCCATATGCTCTTTTGTGTGATCGGCTCTTTCCACGATCAGCTCAGCTGCTGTATGCCCATGCACTGCGTAATGCATTTTATTCTGAACGGTCGCATAGAATCTTCTCGTCGTTGCAGAATTTTTGTCATAGTCAATGGCTGTCGCATACAGGTCAGTGATCTTCTGATAGAACTTTCTTTCGCTGGCACGAATCTCACGGATACGCTCTAACTGCTCGTCGAAATATTTCTCTGTCAGATACGTTCCTCGTTTCAGCCGTTCATCATCCATCACCCAGCCTTTGATGGTGTAGTCCTTGGCGATCTGGTTTACCCATTTACGAAACTGTACGGCACGCTCGGAATTGACTTTAAAGCCTACGGCAATGATCATTTGAAGGCTATAGTGCTTGGTATTGCGTGTGACCTGGCGAGAACCTTCGGTTTGAACTATTCGGAAATTCCGAATAGTTGCGGCCTCTTCCAATTCACTATCCGCGTATATTTTTTTAATATGTTCATTTATCGTTGGTAAACCAACATCATACAATGTGGCCATCATCTTCTGTGTCAGCCATATATTCTCATCCTCATAGCGCATCTCTATGCTGTCCTGTTGATCACCTACAGAGGCAACATAGGTCAGGTATTCTGCTGCGCTTGAGCGGATGGTTATCTCATCTTTTTTCTTTGCCAAATGAAGTGCCTCCTTACTTCGTCATAATTTCGGCTTGGTTATTCTGCCTGTACATCAAAGGATCGCTGTACAATTTCCATGATTTATCACATCAATATCTGACTCCATATATAATGTAGAGTACTCATATCTCGCTACAGTCTGCCACTGTTTCACCTCTATCTTTATTCCCAAAGTCAAGTTTTACAGTAGCTTCTTCAACTCTTCCACTTCTGCCGCCGTAAGCGTAACACCTTTTCCCATCTTCTCTCGCCCAGGAGCCCAATCCCGAATGTCATACTTAGGATTTGTTCCATTCCAAGATATAACATTGATCTCTTTTCTCCATCCTTTTGCATTTTCAGAAAGAACTCCTATTTCCTCAATAATTTCATATTTGATATCCATAAAATCACCTATCCCAACTGCAGCAAACCTTTTTCAAGACACATTTGTAGTGAAAATCTCACATTCTGCCCTGCACGATTGCCATCTTCAAACTGTACCTCTAGGTATGTACCATCACAGCTAATTACAGTGCCGTGAGCTTTATGCCCCTTATGATAAATGCGTTTTCCCACATACTCCTTATAAACATCTGTACCAGCATTAACTGGTTCATCTTCAGATGTCACAGTATCCTCTCTGTTGCTCCTAGTGCTAGACTTCTTTGATGAGTTCTCACTATAGTTTTCAGCTTCATCCTGCAGTGCCATAAGCTCTCTGATTTCCGCAACATGTGACTGTGTAAACCAGATGGGCTCACCATCAAAATCTATCTCAACGGGATCTACTCCATTTATATCTGAGTCCTCCAATTCTGCAATACTGTTCAGAAACCATTCCACCTTATCTGAATCAGATCGCATTCTTTTGTATTCCCTAGCACAATTCGGGCACAAGCACAGATTCATTGCATCCAGTTCAAGACCTGGCTCGTTCGCAATCTGGCACATTTCTACATTTGCAAATGCATCATGACACATCTGACAAGCATACTTATACTTGCCATCAATCTTATACATATTCTTCAAATATGCCTGAACTTCACTGTCCGGCTTACTTACTCGAATTCGCCGTACTGCATACTCATATTTGACTGGACTCGCAAAACAGAGCACCTCGGCTACATGCTTGCGCAAAGAGTCCCAATTTTTAACTTTCGATGAAGGAAATTCAAATATATCTTCAGCCGGTTTATTTGACTTTCGTTCTGCAGGTGTTTTTCCTTCTAGTAGCTCCTCTGCCTCAGCTACAGGAATACCAAACCTTCTCTGAAACTCTATTTCAAAATACTGTTCCTTTTTTTCGTCAGGGAGGCGATCGTAATCTTTCGCTACATCCTCAAGCTGATCAGCATTATTTTTTGCAAACCCTAGAATATCATACAGGGATGAATCCCAACTAATATCACCATATAGTTGCGGATGCAGGTCTCCTTTGGAAATTTCTTTTTGTGATACCAATTCTCCAGACTCTGTATATAACCACTTTCCATTCCAGGATGAGCCATAGTAACGATATGCCTCGCCATCATATCGCAATGTATTAACAATTTCCGAGAAAACGTTATACTTATTCGGTGTACTGCCGCCAATATACACATCACCCATTAAATGACTTTCGTTCTGTTGCAAAAACCGGAATATAAAGCTAGATTTTGCCATTGAATCTGCTGCCTTAGGATGACTTGAAATATACTCTAAAACCATATCTAGCCTCTTCAACGTAAGCTTCCATCTAAAGGCTCCATATGTAGTCCATTCAGGTTGTCGTCCCGGATTTCCAGTATAATATTCACCATTTGTCCTATCCTGCCCGTCTGCAATCTCTCTAGAAACGCCTATCAGACTTAGCTTATCTTCACCAATATCTTCAATCTGATAAAAATCCAAATCCACATAAGCACACTTCTGAATATTCTTGAAATAGTATTCTATACTCATGCCGTCTTCTGTTTTAGGGAAATATACACTCCCCCGGAACGGACTTACATACGAGCTTTTGCCATCTTCATTGCATTTGAGCACTAAGTATTTTTTGATCAGATTATCAACCTCATCCCTGTAGTCCTCATTTGATCTATACTTCAGCAAATGTTTCACATCTGCGATATGCTGATCATCCGAGATTACCTTGCCTTCCTTATAGCGTTTTTCAAAATCTCTAACAAAAAACTCATATTCATTTGGCTTCTGTAACGACAAAATCTCCTTGAAGAAATGCTCACATTTGTGATAAATTTCTTCATCAACGAAAGGAATATCGTCCATTTGTGCCGCATTTTTCGAAGGTAAGAAAACGTTTGGAAGATATGTTGAATTCTCATATCCACGATACATGAAACTGTAGCTATAGTTTTGTTTACCATCACTTCTTCTATATGGAGATACAAACGTTCCTTTAGAAGTTTTAATAAATTCAGCCGTCAGCATATTGGATCCACCACGTTGCTTAGAGAAGGCACCTCCCACCTTCTCATACATGATGTAAAGCTTTACCAGCCAATCATCGTCTCTATTTGGCAGGAATGCTCTGTTCCCATTGAAATATCCACCCATATTTTCCGGACGCATAACTTCTATTTCCAAAGTATCCGTCAAAAATGAATACAATTCCTTATATTGCTTGTTTGTTTCCGTAAGTACTGTAGGAAGCCAATGATATTCCTTATCATCATCAATAAGCTCTGTTAAAAGTTCATCTGTAAACACCTCAGAAAAATCATTACCTCTGGCAATTTTGGCATTCTCTGGAGAGACATAAGAGCCATCCTTGCAGATTAAAAATTCTTCATCCTGCATCATCTCCACTGTCATGTCATACATGCATTCAAACAGTGGTGTACTTTCAAATTCTTCCTCATCAATCGGCAAAATGTTAAGCAGTGAAAGATTTAACTTACCGGCATCCCGCAGTTCTCGTACACTATCCCGTAGCAGGTCTGATGTCTGCTCTGCTAACTGAATATTATCCTTGTCGTCAGCAGGTACACTGCTTCGATTAGGCGTAGTGCGATAAGGACCTTGTACAATAAACTTCAGCTTGCTTTCAGTTTCTGTTGGAAAATACACCGAAATATAAGGATACCTCGGTTTGCGGAATGTATATTCTCCCTTCTCATCAACACTTACCGTAAAGGCAATATCAATAGTTCTTCCAGCCTGAATCCCAGCCACTGGCCTGGTAAATACCAAGTAAGAGATCTGTTCCTCTTTCTTTCCCTTCTTGTCCTTTGGATTATCAGCTACGTCGGTTTCGCCTATTGCAGAAACCAATGCACAATGGTCATTAATAGCCTTCTTTTCCAGCATATAGCAACCAGAGGTTTTTAGTCCTGGCATGTCAATCACATAGTCTATTGTCTGCAAATTTTTCATAAATAGAAGTGTTGTGATTCCAAGATTCTGTAGTCTTGCAGATAATACCTCGTTTATTTTTTTTATAGACTCAAAACCTGAGAAAGTGAATCCAACTCTATACGGAAAAACAAATCTAGTTGTGTATCCATAGCTGATTTCTTCATCTTGTATTGCCACCGGATGGGTAAAATCTAGGATCTCTACGGCAAACGTTTCATAGCCATTTGCCTCATCTTTCCTTGTCGGATGACTGTACAGTCTTACCGTCTCGCATATACCAAACACCGATTTAAAGCCAACACCAAATTCTCCAATCTGGTTTAAATCTCCAATCTTATCTGATTTTCCTATATCACAAAGGCCCTGCAAATTATCAAGCGAAAATGGATGGCCATCATGCAATACTTCAAGGCAATCTTCATGTTGAATAAATTTAATCTGCGTTGCCCCTGCATCCTCTGCATTTTGCAGAAGCTCATACACAAAATGTGACTTATCCGTATAGAGCTGGATAATTCTCTCTAAAGCTCGCCGAAGCATACCGTCCTTATCCTGACGTTGTACCACCTGCTCGGCCATTGTCCTTTCCGCCATATTTTTCGCCCTCCGCTATACTATCTTTTAATTACACTAAACGACCTCCAATATGCCATTTGCAATCAATGTCGTATGTATATCTGTCTGTGCAACCTTCTGTTTGATTTCTGCAACCTTTGCATCATATTTATTCTGCGCAGATTCAAGCTCACTGTTGTACATTCTCCGGATACTCTCACTCGATGTATCCATGATTTTTTGTTCCAGAGATCTCTTTCTGTTCCTAAAATTATTGGTTAAACTCTCAATCTTAAAAATCGATGTGGTTTCTGCTTCTGCAATTTCCGATGACTTTTCTGTCTGCCAAAGCTTAACCTGCTTTCCTTCCAGGCTATCCCAATCGGAAGATTTTATATTTACGGCAGACGCACAACTTTGAGCTTCCTGTAAAATATCAGGCAGTTCACTTGCAATTACGTCGTCTTCACATACAACAACTAATTTAAAATGTGGATTGATGCCAACATATGTCCAAGCATAAACAGAAAAATGGTATGTGCCATTTGGCAAATCATCATTTGCATACTGCAATCGAATATACGCCTTTTCCGTTGCTTTATAATAAGCTGCCGCTTGCTTAGCCAGAGGATGCATTGCTGTAATAAAAAAGGCGTCTCTTTCCTTTTCGGCTGCATCGGAATCAAATGTAATCTTATGCAAAGGAGCATTTCCTTTTAGATAGACATCCCAACTCTGCCTTACAGCATTACGACCAGATGGTAATTTTCTGAAATCCTCCCGGAGCTCGTGCCTGGCTGCAGCTGACAAACGAAGTTGTTTCACTTCGCCTTCACCAACAATATAAGTTCCCTGGTCAAGACGATTACTCAGGTATTGTTCTATCATGATCTGAAGACTCTTCTGTGATAACCATGGATTTTCTGCATTATGGATTTCCTGTGTTGTTGTGTACTCAGAAATATTAAAACCAAAAAATTCCTTCTCTTCTTCCTCAAGCTTCGTCAATTCCTGAATTTTGCGAACCTCATTATCCGCCATCTGCTCCAGTTTTTCTTTTCTCTCTTTATCAGTCAGACTCGAATCAACAACGATCTGATCTATCTGTGTGGCTATATCACCAAGAATTTCTTCGCACTCACCGATGCTGCTTTCAAAAATACCAATTCGCATCAAACAGCGATAATAAATATCTGCATCCACGGTGCCATCGGTAATCATGTTGTAGATGCTAACAGTTTCACTCCTCTGTCCTCTACGATCGATACGACCAATTCTCTGCTCAATCTTCATGGGATTCCATGGCAGATCATAATTAATCATCATGTCACAAAACTGATAATCCAAGCCTTCGGAACCAACTTCTGTGAATAGCAAAATATCTATAGCATCCTTATCTTCCTTGGGAAGCTCAAAGCGAGCTCTCAGCTCTTGGCGAAGAATATCCTTAACACTACCATCAACCTGTTCTACGCGAAGGCCAACTGCTTTAAGTTTGTCCTTCAAGTATCTCAATGTAAAACGGAACGTACTGAAAATAATAATTTTATTATTTTCTAGAGACTGCTTTTCTTTAATGGCAGTCATCATCTGGTCAAACTTTGGATCCTCTTCCGGCAAATGATCCGCCATATCCAGTAATTTTTCTGCTAATGCCTCTAAAGCAGAGGCATTAGCTCCTGTAAACTCAAATCCTGGCATTTCATTGTCTGGATCATCCTCGATTTGCTGAAAACGACGTTCAATCAAATAACGAACGTGCGGTGCCAATCCAAAAATACAGCTGGCAGCCTGTCTTTTGATGGTAGACATCATAAATGGAATCGAACGAGCATCCCCATGCAGCTGCATTAGCGCATTCTGCTCAAATCGCAACAACTCATCATGCAATTCCTGTTGTGCTGGAGTAAATTCCACTGCCAAAGTAAACGGACGGCGAATACAGAAATCCTGAATGTCCTTTCTTCTGGTTCTATTCAACATTGAGTTAAAACTATGTAGACTCTCAACATCAGAAATAAGCTTTACTCTTTCCTCTCTGGTAATTTTCTCCTGCTGCAATGTCTGAATCATAGATGCATATGTAGGATTTGCGGCAATAACATTCTCGCCCCACTGTGTCTCCAAGATGCCCTTTAATTCTTCCAGTGCCTCTTCCTTCCAGTTTTTTCCCGCCCTTCGTATGATGGAAGCGCACGCAGAAACATGTCCATTAGGTCTTGCCATCATATTAAATGTAGGCTTATCAATCACCATATCTGGACGTAGAACATTCAACAATGTAAACAGATCATCATCACTTGTTTGCAATGGTGTAGCCGTCAACATAATTACAGCATCAGCATGGTCACAAAAATATTTCACGCACTTATATTCAAATGCCTTTTCTTTCTCCATGCTGCCATTTCGAATATGATGAGCCTCATCCACAATTACAAGATCAAAATGTGGAGCAGGATCTAAATCTTTCAGACCAAAAGTGTGTTTTTTCTTATCCTTTTCTCCCTCGTATGCTCGACTATCCAAAATAGAATATGGCACAATAGTTTTTCCATAACATACGGGCCATTCACCATCTCGATCTGTATCAGAAATAATCTGACGAAGTTCTTCTCCTTTCAACGGAATAAAATCTTCATCAAAACGTTTCATCTCTAGTTCCCACTTGCGCTCTGTCACCAGAGGCTTAGGGCAAATTATCATTACATTTTCAAGCTCATTTCTTGCTTGAAGCTCTTTTAAAATGATGCCGGCTTCAATCGTCTTACCAACACCTACACTATCAGCTATCAAGATTCTCGGTTCATCTGCATGAACCAATTTCAGGGCCGGACGGAACTGATATGGCACAAAATCGATTCTAGCAGAATTCAAAGAATATAAGTCTCTACCATATGGATTATTGATTTGATATGCTGTCAGATAACTGCGGAAAGTATTGATATCAAGCCAGTTATAAGATGCAGTTTCGACAACAGGCGCAATCTGACCGGAGTAATACGTGTTAAAGTTTCCGTTGACAAATACCTCGTATTTCTTGGTATCGCCTAGGTCACTAATTGACATAACTACTCCACGAACAGATGGATCTCCTATCAGATAAACCAGACCTTTTTCATGTATATCATCTTCATCTACAGCTTCTGCGGACACTTCCGGCGTTTCTTCCGGCTGAGCTAAAGCGGCAAAATCAACTGTTGATGGAGATTTAACATCTTCAATTAAACGCTCAATCTCGTTGATTAAGCGTTCATCACATTCGTGTTGTTCAAAGAACTCGTGTAGCGTATTCAAGTCCTGCAATATAGTATCCTTGCCAGGAAGATTAGCACCACAATGTGCCCAGTTATTACGCACACGCATCATGTCTCGGATACATTCTCTTTCCCTGGTTGGCAAAAAAGCCACCTGTCTCATGGTGTACCATGACTTATCCGCTATACGAAGCAAGGCCGCCAGATCAAAATCCTCCAGCTTTGTAAAGCCCCTTGATCTAGCTGTCTCTCGCTGATTATAGCTCAAATTATCAATCACACATTCATCCCACCAATTTTCAGCTGTCCGTGGAAGCAGTTTTCCTAACCACTCAACCAGAACATTTGCTGCTGTGTGAAGCTGTGTATTCATACTGCTTACAATATGGTCACTATCCATAAGATAAGCCTCCTATCCTTCATCTGGATGTGCAGCATCATATTCTTTAATACCATTTATGATTTCTGCTTTTGCTTTTTCTATTTCGGTTTCGTTGTTCTTCTTTCTCGATTTGAAATAGTCAACAACTTTAATAGTTGCCGCAGTCAATAATGAAGCACCAACTGCCGCTACTCCAAGCCAAGGCAGCATCTCCATTTTACCTGCCTCTCTGCTTGCAAGCTCCAGCATTTCAACATACTTTTCTGGGCCTCCTGCTGCTTTTGCAGCTTTTGATAATTCTGCATAATCCCAATTCTGAGCCATACTATTCCTCCTCTTGACTTTTAGTCTTTTCATCGAGCTCTTTTAAAAGTCTTTCTGCTTCATTAATACGCTGTTGTTCTTCGTCAATCTCTTCCTGAAGATGCTTGATACTCTTTTTCTTTCTAGTAATAATTTCTTTGGAAGATTGGATATTGCCTAACAACAACTTACGTATTTCTGAAGTATTAACGTGAGCATTTTTTATCTCATCATTCTTTATAAGCTGTTGAGCAAGAATGCCTCCAACAATCGCAGCTGTAGCTGTTGTTAAGCCGACTGGCGAAGCCAATAACCCTGTAGCAATACCGGCGTACTTTGGAGAGGTTTTAAGAAAAGCATCAAGCATTGATTTTGTTACTACATTTCCGCCTTTTCTCGATTCTTGAATTGCTTCTAGCTTACCTGAACGAATCCATCTTCTTACGGTTTCTGGATTTGTATTTAGCATATCTGCTATTTCCTTAACACTATAAGTATCCATCAAACTCCCTCCTTGTAGTAATAATATATCACAACAAATGTAGTATTACAAGAAGAAATGTGGCATTAAATTATGAAGTTTATATTAACATCATACACGCACGAAACCCTCCCAGCCATGATGGTTGAGAGGGTTTTAATTTATAATTCTGGAATGCCAGTCTTTATTTCGTTTTCATTATAATCCAATTTCAATTCTTTTCTTAACAGATTATAGTCCTGCACAATTGCAACGACTATATCTTTTATCATTCTGAATTCTTCTTCATCAGCAATATCTTTAACATCAATACTTCCACCTGAACCATTTCCCGAATAATGGTCTGCGGCAAATCTATATGCAACCGCAAGCTTTAACAGTTTTTGTGAAGCCAAACTGCCATTGCTTATTATGTAATCACACAACTCTTTCTTGTTAAACTGAGATATCGGTGTTTCAATCTCTTCTGTTTTTCTTGTAACAGATGAACCATTTGCTTTGCTTATATTGAAAGTAGTAGTTTCCTTGTGTGTTGACGTAATTTCTAAAAAAGGAGCCTCTTCAAAAGGTATAGTTCTTTTATCTGTCAGTTCTATAAAATGCCTAACATACTCAGACTGAATAATAATCGCATACAATTTGCAGTATAACTCAGAGTACTGTTTATAAAAGAAATCATATTTGAACTTTACATCATTTGAAAAAAGCTCAAATCCTTCACGGAACTCTTGCTGGACTTCCTCGGTCTTTCTTGTAATTTCTTCTATGTCTTCTTTAGTTGCTAAATTCTTACCTTTTTCATCCATGTATGAAGGAAGATAATTTTTGACAAACAAACCAATTAAAAACACTGCAACTGCCAATAAAATTTCAAATATCAATATAGCCCAATCCATATTAATTTCTCCTTGTATTTACTGATTCATGCTTAACGCTTTTTCATAACATCTAATCCACTGCCTTACATAATACCAACAGTTGAGTTGCCGGATTAGACAACATCTAAATCACTCACTCAAATTGAGTTTGCACCCTAGATAACATCTATCCTAGTGCCACAACCCACGACATCTAATCCACAGCCTAAACCCTCTGACCGTTTTTACAGTAGATATGTTTCAATATAAGAAATACGGACTTTCATGAGCTATTGCCTAATCTCAAAAAAGCCCGTAAATACGCTACTTTTCGCTATTTATTTTTCTTTCCTAGACATCAATACTACCGTCTCGACAGTTGTTTCAGTTTCCAAGGGAAGTTCTTTCACTTCCTCACCATCAACAGGCACAGGAAAATTGAATACGATCTTCTTTATCCAGCTTCCGTCTTTCCTTTTCTCCGGGAACATCTCAATTCGCTCGATAAAGGCCTTCATAAACTCCTTCTGCTCCGCTTCCGTTGCGGAATGGTAGACTTCATCAAATGCCAGCAACAAGCGATAGATATTGTCTCCGGAAATCTTCTCCTGCTGGATGCTGCGGATCTGACTTTGCAATTCGCCAATCTGAACTTCGATTTCCTCTATGGTGTCATACTGCTCATCATAGCGGCGCTGCAAGTCCAAAATCTTTCTGTCATAGTGGGCATCATTGATGTCCAAGGTATCCATCTGAC
>QFCE01000070.1_pt1 | contig 23752 bp, 20 predicted proteins | sample 5346091 | NCBI WGS metagenome assembly QFCE01 (sample SAMN09062252, study PRJNA434731) | Human gut metagenome, whole genome shotgun sequencing project. | isolation source: stool timepoint A chromium assembly | host: Homo sapiens | collected 2015 | reverse complement strand
TCATGTCCATAACAAGCAAATCCGCGGGCAGAAAGCATTCAAAAAGGTGAACGGCACGGGTTCCCCCGATCGTCATTCACCTTGTTTTATTCTCCGATCCAGCGCAGTTGAGAATCTGCTTTTCCTTTTCAAGCGAAGAGAAGCGCTGAAACTAAACCGCTATCCATCAATAGCCGAACGCCGTTTCCGGCTTCACGCGGCACGGTGCGCCGCGCTTATCGCACGTATTGCTTAACGCGCCGGAACCCCAGCCGGCCCCGAAGGCCAGATCGCCGTTCCAGCTGTTGGCATAGCTTTCAATCGACATCGTGCCGAGCTTGAACACTTCGATATGCGTGTGCGGCGCGCTCGCGTTGCCGGACTGACCGACCGTGCCGATCTGATCGCCGGCACTTACCACCGAACCGGTCGCAATCGGAGAACCGGGACTCATATGCAGATACTTGACCGCGTAGGTCGTACCGTTGATGTTGGTTAACAGATACACCTGATTCCCGCCGCCCCGGCTTCCGCCGCTGCCGCCGCAGGTATTGCCGAGATGTCCATTATTCGCACAGCCGTCGGCGCTGTTGAGGATGACGCCGTTGCCGGCCGCGGCGATCGGCGTGCCGATCCCGGCCATGATATCCATTCCCAGATGAACACCGCCGCTGCTGTAATACCATGTGCCGTTATTCAGATAGCCGCCGTTAGGTTTGGTAAAGCCGGTTGAGCTGTCGATCCCGCTGAAGTCGATCGACGACAGAAGGCTCTTAAACGCGGACAAATTCGCTGTGATCTGATTGCCCAGCGCTTCCAGATCCGCCGCCTGCTTTTCCGCCGCCTCCTGCGCGATCTTCGCGACAACCCGCAGCTGCGTGACCTCCGCTTTCTTCGCTTCAACTTCCGTCTTGCTTGTTTCAAGTCCCGCTTTTTCCTCGGCCAGCTGCGTTTTATCCGCTTCCAGCGCATCCATCAGCGCTTTTAATTCCTCCAGCGACTTCTTGTCATAATTCATGATATCGTTAACGCCCTGAATCCGGCGCAGCAGTGAAGCGAAAATCCTCCGCCCCCATTAAGAAAGTCCAGAAACTGGTTGGTGTGCATCGTCTGCTGGGAACGAACTAAGCGCTGTTCCACCTTTTCCCGCAGCGCCGCGATCTCGTCTTCCTTCTGCTGGATCTGAATTTCCAGCTGGGCGATCAATGCTTCCTTTTCACTGATCTGCGCTTCCAGCTCGCTGATCTGCGCCGTCAGCTGGGCAATCTGCGCGTCGTAGCCGCGGATTTCCTGACCGATCTTCGCCAGATCCTTCTCAATTTCCTGGCGTTTGACCTTGATGTCGCTGAGCTGCTGCGCCAGTTCACTGTTGCGCCGGGAAGCATATTCCTTACATTCGTTTTTCTGTTCTTCGGATAAATTGGAACCGGAGCACATCGTCAGGTAATAGACGTCTTCGTCATCATCTGCCATGACAGGCAACACCATGCCTGTTAACAACAGGACACTTAATAGAATCAGTCCTACTTTTTTCATCGTTTCCACCTCAGATATTTCGTCACCGACATGAAGCTGCCGATCAACCCGACAACCATGCCGATCCCTAATAAGATCAGCGACAGCTGCAATACAAACGGATGCGGCGGCGTCATCTTGAACATCTCCGAAAACAGCACCCCGCCCAGCTTGTCATAAATAAAGATATAGCCAAAGATCGTAAACAAGATCGGAATGATCGCGCCCAGCGCTCCGATAATCATTCCTTCCACCACAAACGGTGCCCGGATAAAGCCGTTCGTCGCGCCCACGTCCCGCATGATCGCAATCTCATTGCTTCGTGCGTAAATCGTCAGCTTGATCGTGTTCGCGATGAGGAAGATTGCCAGCGCGCTTAAGCCCGCCACCAGAATCGCCCCGCCAAACCGCACGGAATTCAGCGTTCGGACAAACATCAGCGCACTGTCCCCGCCGTAATTCACCGTTTCGATTCCTTCGATCGCCTGGATCTTTTCCGCCGTGTCCTTTAATGCGTCCCCGTCGTTCACTTCCACATAGAACGCATCGTGCAGCGGATTATCTTCCCGGTACGTTTCCAGCGCTTCTCTGGCGCTTTCATCCTCATACGTTTCCATCAGCTCGTCGAATTCCTGATCCTTGCTTGAGTATTCCACGCTGACCACATGTTCCAGATTCTTAATCGACGCCTGAATCATGTCCAGCTGTGCTTGTTCCTCATGGTCATAGGCTACAAACGCCGAGATCTTCACCGAGCCTTCGATGTTGTGGGTGACCTCCTGCATGTTGCCTGTCACAATCATAAAAATCGAGATAATCAACAACGTGATCGTCACCGCCGAGGCGCTTGACACCGACATTGCCGCATGCCGGCCCACACCATAAAAACCCTCGCGGATATGCCGGAAGAATCGTCTAATCATGTTTGATATACCCTCCCTCGTTCATGTCCGCGACGATATGCCCCGCTTCCAGAGCGATCGTGCGTTTGCGGTGCTTGTTGACCAGCGTGATGTCGTGCGTGACCATCAGCACTGTCGTTTTTTCCTCACGGTTGATCTTTTCCAATAACGTCATGATCTCATCCGACTTCTGCGGATCGAGATTGCCGGTCGGTTCGTCCGCGATCAACAGCTTCGGTTTGTTCGCAATCGCGCGGGCGATCGCCACCCGCTGCTGCTGCCCGCCGGAAAGTTCCTGCGGAAATGAATTACCCTTGTCGTCCAGGCCGACTAAATTCATGACCTCGCGCACCCGCTTGCGGATTTTCTCCTTCGGCACGTTGATAACCTCCAGCGCAAACGCGATGTTCTCAAATACCGTTTTCCGCTCCAACAAGCGGAAGTCCTGGAACACGACGCCGATATTGCGGCGGTACAGCGGCACTTTGGAATGCTTCAGCTTTCCGACGTTAATACCGGTGACTTCAACCTTGCCTTTGGTCGGGATCTCCTCGCCGTCCAGCAGCTTGATCAACGTCGATTTGCCCGAGCCGGTCGGTCCGATAATGTAGACAAATTCCCCCTGATCAATCTTCAAGTTTATATTGTAAAGGGCGTTTACACCATTCTTATATGTTTTTGCGATATGTTTTAATTCCAGCATTTTCCGCACCTCATTTGTTCTTATTATATCATGGGTTAATCTTTCCATATAGAATAAAAATGTTTTGGATTTCTTACATTTTAACCGCTGTTCAATAAGACTTTATTCCAGGCACGCACATTGTCCGGTTAAGCCGGGGTTGCTTAATCCCGGAAAGGACGTCAAGAATTCACAAGAACGCAAAAACGGCGCGTTTTCCTTTCTGCGCCGCTTGTTTCCTTATTTATTTTTAGCCAGGCTTTTGTGATTCCGATATGTTTTTCTTTCAGGCGATCCGGCAATCCCATGACCGGCTTATGCCTGAGCTTTCAGCGCTTTCCTAGACCTTGAATTCCAGCGTGAACCCTTCCCCATGCACGTCGGTCGCATCGCTGGTGATCATAAAGGCGTTTTCGTCGATCCGGTTGACCAGCTCCAAAAGCTTCGGATATTCCTTCTTCTCCACAACGACCAGAATCACCTTGCGGGGTGCGCCGGTATAACCGCCCGTCGCGTCACTCAGCGTCGTTCCCCGGTCCAGCTCCGACTGGATCGCAGCGTTGATCTGCGCGTGCGCCTCCGAAATGATTTGCACAGCCTTCGCGTTGCCGCCGCCCAGCGTCAGCATCTTATCAATCCCAAACGAAGTGCCCCAGACGGAAATAAAGCCGATCAGCACCGCTTCCAGACCATAAGTGAACAAGCCCAGTCCGACTGTCAGCGCATCGGTGATCAACACCAGTGTTGAAATCTTAATCCCGGTATATTTGTTGACAATTAACGGCGGAATATCCATCCCTCCGGTACTCGCGCCTGTCCGCAGCACCAGCCCGATGCCGAAGCCCGCCAGCAGTCCGCCGTAAAGCGACGCCAGGATCGGATCCAGCTGCAGCAGCGGAACAAACGGTGTGATGATCGTCAGATAGACCGGATACACCAGCGAGCTGATCACCGTCTTGACGGCAAAGCTTTTCCCCAGAAACAAGGTGCCCAGCACGAACATGCCCAGCACCAGAGCATTAACCATCAGCGTCGGTTCAATATGAAATACCGGCTGCAGCGCGACCGCGATCCCGGCGACGCCGCCTGAAAGAATATTATAAGGTAAGATAAACATCGCGACGGCCAGCGCCAGCATAAAATTGCCGATCAGAACCCAGGGCAGGTCCCGGACCATTTTCTTCATTTCCAAAAGCGATTCCTCCTTCACTGTCGTTTCATTATATCATGGTTCTTTCTTTACCGGAAAAGTTGGTTTATAATACAGGAAGTCAGAAAGGAGCGGAAGATGAAAAAGAAAAGTTGTTGGCTGCTTGTCGTTTTAATGGTAATTTTTATTTTTTCCAATTCCGCTGCTTCCGCCGGCACGTCCAACGGCATGAGCCTGACGGTCAGCGAGTGGGTCCGCCCGGTATTGAATACCGTCGGCCTGCATCCGGAAACGGATTTTTTAAACTTCGTGATCCGCAAGCTGGCGCACTTCAGCGAATATGCTTTGTTGGGCTGCTTGATCGCCGCCGCCTACCGGCTTCAGCCCTGGCCGTGGATGAAGGGCAAAGCGGCACTGCTGCCGTTTTTCATCATCCCGGTTCTGGATGAGAATCTGCAGCGGTTTTCCGCCGGCCGCAGCTGCGAGCTGCGGGATATGCTGATCGACAGCGCGGGCATGGCCGCCGGCATGTTCCTGGCGATCGTCTTGCTCAGAATTGTAGGACATCAGAAAAAACAGGAGGATTAACGGATGAAAGAATGGAATTTGAACGACCTCTACACCGGCTACGACAGCGAAGCCTTCCAACAGGATTTCGCCGCCTTAGACACCCACATCAACGCGATGAACGCGCTGGCGGAAAGCCTCGGTCAGCGCGATCCGCACTCGACGCTGAAAGCAATCATTGAACAATTGTCCGCCTATCAGACGCTGACCCGCCGGCTGGGCGCGTATCTCTCGCTGCGCCAGTCCGCCAACACCGCCGATCAACAAACCGTTTCCATGAATTCCCGCTTTCAGATCAAGACCAGCCAGTCGGCGCTGGCTTCAACCCGCTTCCAGAAATGGATCGCGGCCCAGGATCTGGACGCGCTGATCCCCAGCGACCCGCTGTTTCAGCAGCATGCCTTCTGGCTGCAGGAAATCCGCAGCCATGCCGCGCATACGTTAAGCGACGAGGTCGAGGACGCGATCGGAAAGATGGAGCTGAACGGTTCCAACGCCTGGGCACAGCTGCAGGAATACATGACTTCGACGGTCGCCGTCACGATGGACGGTCAGGATTACACGTTATCCTCGATCCGAAACCTTGCTTACAGCACCGATCCAACGGTTCGTAAAAAAGCCTATGAAGCGGAATTAAAAGCTTATGATAAAATCAAGGACGCCGTCTGCTTCGCGCTGAATTCGATCAAAGGCGAAGCGAACACCGTCAGCGAGCTGCGTCACTTTGATTCCGTCCTGGACATGACGCTGTTCAATTCCCGCATGCGGAAGGAAACGCTGGACGCGATGTTCACGGCGATTGACGAAGCACTGCCGCGCTTCCACGCTTATCTGCGTCACAAAGCAGAGCTGCTCGGCTACACCGACGGCCTGCCGTTTTACGAACTGTTCGCTTTGATGGGCAAGAGCACCCGCACCTTCACCACCGATGAAGCGAAAGCGTATCTGATCCAGAACTTCACGCCGTTCTCCAAGGATGTCGCCGGGATCATCGAGCGTGCCTTCGACGAGGAATGGATCGATTTCTTCCCGCGCAAAGGCAAGGTCGGCGGTGCTTTCTGCTGCAACCTGCCGATGCTGAAGCAGAGCCGCGTGCTGACCAACTTTGACGGTTCGCTCAGCGACGTCGTCACCTTAGCGCACGAGCTGGGTCACGCCTATCACGGCCACCGGATTGAAAACCACAGTCCGCTGAACACCCGCTATTCGATGCCGGTCGCAGAAACCGCCTCAACCTTTAATGAAACGGTCATCATGAACGCCGCGATCCGCGACGCCGCCAGCGACGAGGAAAAGATGATGTTGATCGAAAGCACGCTGCAGGACGTTACGCAGGTCATCTGTGATATCTACTCCCGCTATCTGTTCGAGACCGAGGTTGTGGAAAAGCGCAAAGACGGCTTCCTGTTCAGCGACGATCTGGAAGACATCATGCTGCGGGCACAGAAGAAAGCCTACGGCACGGGCCTCGATCACAGCCAGCTGCATCCGTATATGTGGATCTGCAAGAGTCACTATTACGACGCCGGCTTAAACTTCTACAATTTCCCATACGCCTTCGGCTGCCTGTTTGCCAAGGGTCTGTACGCGCAGTATCAGAAGGAAGGCCCGGCCTTTGTCGATAAGTACAACCGCCTGTTGGAAGCGACGACCGTCAGCAGTGTCGAGGACGTGGCGGCGATGGCGGGCATCGACATCACCCAGCCAGATTTCTGGCGCGATTCCCTGGCGATTGTGGAAACCATGATCGACGAATTCATCGCCCTGTCCGCCAAGTAATATCGAATTCGCAGTGTTTCTCACTGAATCACACGGAACTCCGCTGCGATCCTTTTCAACAAGAAAATCCGTTCCTTTTCCCAATGCAGATTGGACAAGAAACGGATTTTTCTTTTTAGCTTCATATTCTGACGGATGTCTGTATGTCTTCAAGCCGGATTGATGCCAGATTTCATGGATCAGCTTAACGAAAAAGGTTCATGCGGCGGCCCGGTTGATCCCTTTGATCAGCACCTGCGTCCCCGCTTCCCGTTTTAACGTTTCCCAATCCAATTCCTGTCCACCCAGATAGTCAATGAGATCCGGATCCAGTTCTTCCAACAATAAGATTCCCAAATTCATCAACGACGCGATCAGCGACCGCAGTTTCAGCCGGCGGACTTTTCCCACGCACTCCATCCCGTTGAAATCCCGGACACACCGTGTCCGCCACTGCTTCCGCCCACGGTGCCATTCCAGACAGAACCAGCCGCGCTCTAACCGCGACAGAACGATATAGGTTTCATCCTCCCGCTTCACGATGTAACCCGGCACCCATTTAAACGGCAGCGCCTTCCCCTGTTTCACGCAATAATCCACATACGCAATTTCATGATCGGTGGCACGCTGGACTAATTCCAGCCGCGTTTTCCCCTGGAAGACGACGGGATGGGCAAAGTCGGCAAAATAACCGCGATGACCGCAGAAAAACAGATTCCATCCCGCATCCTCCATATATGCGCGGTATTGGTGATAAAGCCGGATTAACCGCAGTCTTCCGGGAATAAACTCCTGCATATACCAGAGCGTGTGATCAATTTCCAGAATATCCCCCTTTTCCCAAAGCAGCCCCACAGAAAGATAGGGATGATAAATGTGATCCAGCTGAGAGATCAGCACAAGATGCTTCTGAATCCGGCGCAGATCCAGCCACTCCACGGGAATCGGTTTACTTTGAAGCCGTTCCGCGGTCAGCATCACGTTATGCTTCAAGTCGATATAAGTCTGTTTCGTCAGCGGATGATCCTTGGCCAGCGTCACCGTCTGATATTCCCGCAGCCCGGAATACGGACTGGACGAACAAGCCTTCGCGGTCAGTCCGGTTTCCGTCTTTGCCAGAATCAGATACGGCCGGATCTGATGCGCCGGCTCCACCTTTGCCAGTTCTTCTTCCGGCAGCGGCATCCGCGCCCACACCAAATCCCCTGGCCGGCACTGATCAAACCAGGTTTGCGAATCGTTCGCGATCGAAGTTTCAGCGATTTTTTGAAGCGGCTTTCGCTGAAAAAGCCGGTGCAGCCATGTCCAAATTTCTTTTATCATAGTCGTCCTTTAACGCTCAGATCGTCGTTGTTTATTTCCTTAATTATTACGGATATTCCGTTGCCCGTCCGAACTCTTTTCAAGATTGTTCTTAGTCTTTTAATAAAGCATCACATAAATTAAGTCCCAGCTTTCAGTTTCAGCCTGTCCACCGCTGGATTCCAACGCCGAATTCAGACTCGCTTCCATAGAAGAAAGATCTTGTCCGCGAATTTTCAGCTCCGCAAAAATTAATTTTCTAATCTTATTTCCTCGGTTTGGCGAAATTCCCGGTTCTGTCAGTTTTCTTTCTGATCGTCATCCGGTTCCCGGTTTCTTTTGAGTTAATTTTATCACACTTTTTCATCCTGTTCCATCTCATTCATGATTTTGAGCTTGCGTTTCTTTTCAAATATTCCCTTAGAGAATGAAACCAGACTAATTCAGGCATCGCGTACTGTATTTTCAAATTATATCGCTTTCAAGAATCATAAACTCATTCCTTGCCGGACTCTGTTGTTTTCACAGCGACAACGACAAACCGGCCATTCTTGGTATGATCGCTGCAGGTGGACAGAGTCAGCAGTGAATCCGGATATTGCGCGACAACACCGGTATCATACAGCGCCGCGGCATATACCTGTTGAAGATATTCGTCAAAAACCCCAGCCTGATTCAAATCTGTATATTGATAATACCGGAATTCGTTCTGGCTGGACGAGGCAGCGATTTCAGTATAAAAAGCGGCGATCACCGCATAAGTTCCGGTTTCATAGAGCGTATCAAATCGAAGGGTCGGATGTTCTCTCCAGAAAGCTTCTTCCGCATAGGAAAGCAGCGGGGCGAACATCGTGCCGTTTTTCATATTATGTCCGTAGATCAGGTAATTTCCACTGTTTTCTGTACAGTCTCCATCTAAAAAAGGAACACCGCTGACGGCATAAGTTTGATCAAACGCCCGGCGCAAATAGTATTCCGGATCCTCCGGTGTAGCCATAACCGGGTAACTCAGGTTTGTTTCTTCGATCGAAAGCCAGCCGTAGAAATCTGGATTTTGAGTGTAGATCTCCTTAAATTGAGGCAGGATCGGTCGGCCGTCTTCCGCGTCCGCCTCCTGCATCCTGTCCGGTAACGAAGTGTTTCCTGCGGCGATCGTGCGTTCTAATTCATCAAAGGCATTCTCCTGTGTGCGGCTATTGTAAAGAATGGAAATCACCTGAGCGCTTGAAAGAAAGAACAACAGCGCAAACAGAAACAGAACTATTTTTTTAAGTCGGCTTGGGATCATCGTTTTCTTCTCCTTTAAAATGAAAAGGGCGGCATTGCAGATCTTCGCTCTGCCTTTTTCGCCCTGTCGGATTCTTTCTACCTTCGTGTTCCACGGTGTTTATGCCGCTGCGATTTCCATTTTTCCTTACGAATGAAAAACCAGGTACCGATCATTCCGGCTCCCGATATCGCCGAAAGGGCAGTCCACAAGGACAAATAGGACGTGTCGCTCGTATTGGGGACTTGATCTCTCGGTTCATCCGGTTTTTCCGGCGTCGGCGTCGGCTGCTGAGCGATGTCATCGTTGCTTATCGTAAAGGTAAAACCGCTTTGTTCCAAGGACATCGTAAAGCCCTCCGGAACTTTGCTTTCCCGGACGCTCCAATCGCAGGTGCCGTCCAGGTCAGTCCATGTATATTCCCAGTTTCCTTTTTCGTTCAGCACAACGCTGTCGACAGGCTGGCCATCCCGAAGCAGATCGATGGTGACGGATTCCGCAGCGGTTCGGCCGTTATCCAAAATCCAGACTTTTTTAACCGTGACGTCCACCCGTGGAGTTTCGCCGCCGTCTTTATGATTTTCGAAAACGACGCTGACTTCTGTCCCATCCTGAATGGTTCCCTGGGCTGCGCCCCGGATTGTCGGCATATATCCGTCATGATGCCGTTCCTCCACCACATAATGGATGCCCTCCGGCAGACCCGTGATCGTAATCCCCTGACCATGGCTCAGCTCAAAACTCCCCTTCCCCGCTGCATCCAATTCAAAGCTGCCGGAAGCCGGCGGCGAGACACTGTCAAGACTGTTTCCGGTATAGCTGTAAATCCCGGACAGCGGGGTTTGATCTGCGGCCGTGAACGTGACTGTAAAGGTAAATTTCAGGTTTGCATCGATTGCCTCACCGGTGACGATTTTGGATATTTTCAAACTTCCCGTCGGCTGTGGTTCATCTTTTTTATTGGTAATGATCAGGGCATATTGATTGTCCTTCTCCTTTTCAATGATGCCGGTATAGCCCTCGATTTCCTTTTCGGCCACCGTGTACTGACATTCAACCTTATCCTGATCCAGTTCTAAAGCGTTGTTTTGGTATCGGGGAAGATCTTGAAACGTAGTCGTCCAGTGGTTATGATCGCCCAGCGTAACTTCGTCAAGTTTAACGCCGTCCTGATACAGATAAACGGTGACCTGTTCCGGATGGCCATCCGCATCGTCTTCCCACTTTTTGGTGACTGAAACATCGACCGTCGGATATTCAACTGGATATCGATTGAAAATAACCGCCCCGTTCGACCCGATTCCACCGCCGCGCACCGCAGTATTCTCCGTAATTTTTAGACGCGCTTCCTGTTCCGCCTTCGCTTTGCCTTCCTGCGCCGCAACAGCTTTCAACGCGAGATTCTCCGCAGAAACAACAAGCCCGCCGGCCGGATCGGTATCCGGATAGCGCGGCGCTTGTTCTACTGGCAAGCCCAGATCGCCGGAATTGACATCAATCTGTCCGTCCTCATACCAATGAACAAGCCAATTTCCAAGCAGACGGTTCGTCAGCGAAAGAATCGCTCCGCCGCTTTTTAGCAATGAGGCCACGTCGTCCCCTGCTCCCTCCGCGGTGTTGTCAAAAATAGCGCCGCCGTTTTCAACATAACTTTCTGCACTGCCTGTCGGGCACAACCACAGCCCGCCGCCCAAAAGCTCCGCGGCATTGCGGGTAATTAAAGCATCATACAGAAAAAGTTTGTATGGGGTTGATCCGACATACACGCCGCCGCCCTGCCGGGCCGCCAGGTTGCCGCGGATTTCACCGCCATGCAGTTCTACATGGTTGGAAGCCACATAAAGACCGCCGCCGCAGCCGCCGTCACCCCCGCCGAAACCCGCGTCATCACGATCCGCAGTATTGTTGACAATCTTTCCCTCATTCATCACGAAGGCTGTATGGACAAACTGTTCCCAAGTTTCAATATAACTGTCGGGTTGGCCTGTATCTTTCAGATAATCATAGGTTGCGACACCGCCGCCGAACCCATCGGTTACCGTATTACCGGAAATTTCCCCGCCGTCCATCGTTAAGGAGGCGTTTCCATAAACAAATACGCCGCCCGCATAATCGGTAGTGTTATTCGTGATTTTCGCGTCGCCGCTCATCGTCATCGTCACTGCATCCGGAGTATAGCCATATCTCCACGTATCCCCGCACAACCAGATGCCCCCACCGCCGCTGTATCCGCCACGGCTGAGATTGCCGCTGATCTCACCGCCGGTCATCTCAATCTTTACCGCGCCGCCATCGCTTCGGGCAAGCACTCCGGCCGTACAATACCGGTAACGATCGTCTTCTTTCTGTATGTTATTGATAATTTTGCCCCCTGAGATGCGCACCGTCGCTCCACCCGCGGCGTGAACCGTCGCATTTTCGGAGGACAGACTTCCTCCGTTAATCTGATTATTCCGGATTACTCCGGATTTCATCTCAAAGAGAGAATTCATTCCTGAAATATAGATTATTCCCGCACCAATTCCCCATGATGTGGCATTGCAAATTTCTGCCCCCGCCAGAACAAAGGTTCCCTGACAGGATACAACACGGCCGGCATCTTTCAGCTGACCGGCGCCGGAGGTTCCGTCGATCACCAGCCTGCCGGTATCGCTGCCGGCCAGCGTCAGCTTTCCCCCGGCCTGAACCGTAAACAAGGTCATAAAAGGATCGGAAGAAATTGTCCTTGTTTCCCCGTCGTCGATGAGGGTGATCACTTTTCCGGTCTCCACCACGATTTCTTCCGTCAGGAGCACATCGTTTCCGAGGACAATCGTACACGGAACACCTGCAACAGCGTTATTCATCGCAGCGATGAATTCGTCGCCGTTGTTGACCGTGATTTCCGCCAATTCCAGAGTATCGCCCTCTCCCGGTTCTTCCAGTTCAGAGGTATGCGCAGTGATGGTTTGACTCGGATGTCTGTAATATTCACCGTAACGCCCTGCCTGTTCGATGCGTTCATCCGCAAGAACAGGAAACGCACTGCTCATAATGGCCGCGCAGAGAAGCAGCCCTGCCATCCATCGGATTCGTTGACCGGAGCTTCGTTTTTTCATCAGATGTTCCTCCTTCTACTTTTTTCCAACATGTCAATTCTAAAAACGCGACCTCAAAACAAAGCTTATCCCGCCTGAAATCAGCGAAGCGCACATCAGAATTCCACCTGTCGCATTCCGATTTCAATTTTTCTTTATTCTCAATGCCGCGACATGATTGAAGATCCGCGGCTTCCGTATTTCCATTATTAGTATAATTGTAAAATTCTGCTTCTATAAATCAACAATAAATTTGTGTACATCTACATATAGCTGACGGCGTTTCAATACTTTCCTCAAAAAATCGATGTTATAATACCCTCATTCATCAATGACACAGGCAGTGCCGCAAAAAAATGACAGGGGGATCGGCTTGGAGCAGAAAAGAACTTTATTTGATTATCTTTATCAGAGTTTAAACGAACAAATACGCGCGGGGTATTTTCGTTTCGGTGATTTGCTGCCCTCTTTAAATCAGCTCTGCGACATTTATCATGTTGGTAAACGAACGGCAAGGGATGTCGTCCAGGCTTTGAAAGAAGAAGGATTAATCCAAACCCGGGAACGTCGATCCGCAGTTGTGACCTACCGCAGACCCGAAACCTTCACAGACAACGAGTTGATCTGCGCCATTCTGCGGCAGCGGGCCTTTCTGGGAGAGATCTATCAAACGATTACCTTGCTTATACCGCCGCTGATTTCCTTTTCTTATCACGCATGCCCGGAAGGTACGCGGAGCATTTGTTTTGAACCGTACAGAAAATACCGCGGCAACGATCTGAGCCGCCGCTGGGAAGCGGTCTCTGCGTCTTTGCGCTGTCTGCTCGACACCTCCGGCAACCTGTTGTTCCGGGATGTTTTCGCTTCGCTTGAACAACGTTCCCGGAGTGCTTTTTTTATGGAACATCAAAAACAGATTTCCTTTTTAAATCCTTCGTGGTGCCAAGCGGATCCGCTGGATTTCGTAAACCGAATCGAAGATAAAGATCCCGGCGAAATCGCGGCAAGGTTTACCCACCTATACCATTCCTTATTTCAAAGCATAGAGGCTTATTTGGAGAAGATTTCCCGGCATTGTCCGGTTTCTCCTCAAGAGGACGCCGGTTTGTTTCCATGGCATCCGGAGTGCGGCCGCGATCACTACTATATGCAGATTACCCGTTTTTTTATTGATCAAATCGGACTGGGCTTTTACAACGACGGTGATTTCCTGCCGCCGGAAGCAGAATTGGCAGCGCAATGTCAAGTCTCTCTGTCAACGGTGCGAAGAGCCGTCGCCATGTTAAACAAAACCGGTTTTTGCCACACCTACAACGCCAAAGGGACGCAGGTCACGTTGTTCAACGATCTTGCCACGCTGCACTGCATGAAAAACAAGACACTCAAACGCGACACCTTATTCTATCTAAGTGGTCTGCAATTCATGGCGATTGCGATCCGGCCGGCAGCCCGGCTTGTCTTTGAACAGCTCACAGCAGAAACACAGGCTCAGCTGCGGCAAAAATTAAGCGAACCTTACGCGGTTCCTTTGGATCTGCTGACCCAGAGCGTCGTCGATCTTATCCCGCTGCGGCCCTTGCGCACCCTTCTGCAGGAAGTGAAAAACACGCTCCGGTGGGGTTATTATTATTCCTTTTTTCCCAACGGTATCCGCCAGGAAAAAGCGTTGCGGGCTATTTGCACGGCCGCGATGGATGCTTTGTCGCAAGGAAGCAAAGAACACTTTGCGGAACAATTGTATCTGGGGTATTGCCATGTGCTCACGGTTGTCCGTGACTTCCTGATCGACTGCGGCCTTCCTGAAGCTCGGAAACTAATTACCCCGGATCCGCAAGTGTGGGAAATTCCAAACCTGACATTTTTATAATTCGTGCCAATTGCCATCAAGCAACGCTCAGAACGTTTGATCCAGCTTGGCCTTCAGCCAAAGTTCGCTCTCTTTTCTGAAAAATGATCAGGAATACTGGAAATCCCGTCGGGAATAGACTACTGTAAGAGTAGCAGAGAAAGGCGGGATCGTTCATGATTGAACTGGCACAGCTGGCCCGGTATCAGGAAAACAACCGGCTGGAAGCAAAACGGGCGCAGGGCGGACTGCCGCACAGTCTGTGGGAAACATATTCCGCTTTCGCCAACACCGTCGGCGGAGCGCTGCTTTTGGGCGTGATCGAAACTGCGGACAAACACTTTCAGGCCGTGCCGCTGCCGGATCCGCAAACGCTGTGCGACCAGTTCTGGCAGATTGCCGCCAACCCGGAGCTGGTCAGCGTCAATTTGCTTCAGCGCGATCAGGTTCAGATTGTCACCGCCCAGAATCATCCGATCGTCCTGATCGAAGTCCCGCGCGCGCTGGCTTGTCAGAAACCAGTGTTTCTGGGCTCGTCGCCCTTTTCCGGAACCTACCGACGGGGTGGGGAAGGCGATTACCGATGTCAGATCAGCGAAGTTCAGATCATGATGCAAAACCGGTTCCGGGAGCTGCCGGATGGGGCGCCGGTTATTTCCGCCACGCTGGACGATCTCAAACCGGCTTCCATCCACGCCTACCGCCAAAGCTTCCTGCGGGCGAACCCCGGTTCGGTCTGGAATGCGATAGCTGAGTTAAGCTTTCTGCTTCAGATCAACGCGGTTTATTTCGCAATGGACGGCAGTCTGCATCCGACCTCAGCCGGCTTGTTGATGTTCGGCCGGGAAGAAGCCTTAGCCCGCGTCTTCCCCGGTCTTGAGCTAAGCAATCATCTGGAAACCGGCCGGCGTGAAGAAAATGCCTGCGACTTTTATTTTTCTGCCCGTCGGCAGCTGCAAAGCCAACACCCGCAGGAGGTCGCCTGGGCGATCAACGAAGCGTTAGTCAACGCGCTGGCGCATGCCGACTATCAGGATCATCCGCAGATTGAAATCCGCGCCAATCCGCAAGAGGTTCAGGTCGTCAACCGCGGTCAGCTGAACCGCCGGGCTCTGCCGGCCAACCCGGTTCTCTATCAGATGTTTCATTTGATCAAAGCGGCCGACGGCCGCGGAACCGGACTTTTGCGGATCGAAGCGATCTGGAAGCAGAAAGGCTGGTGCGCACCCGAGTTGACCGCTGAGCCGCAGCGCCGCGAAGTGTTGTTCCGGCTGCCGGTTTCCCGCAAGATTCAGAAACGTCAGACGCTGCAGCAGCGCGTGCTGGATCTGATCACGACAAAGATTGAGATCTCCGCGGACCAACTTGAGACCCAGCTCAGACTGACAAAAGGCCAAACCGAAACGCTCCTGCAGCAGTTGTTGGAACAGGATCTGATTGAACTGGATCCTGCCGGGCAGCGCTACCGGTTAAAAGCCTGATCTTCCAATTCACGCTGTAGAAAACGAGTCCTCTCCTTACGGGAAGACTCGTTTTTTCATCTTTTCATCACTGCGCTTCACTCAGGTCAAAGTGAGCTTCACTCTGAAACGGGAATGGCCGCACACGATAACCGCCGTCCGGTTCGCGGATCAAAAAAGTGCAGCGCGGATGCCTCAGCGCTCAGAACGACGGGGTCGCCGATCTGACTGTTCGCGCCTTCCGGCAAACTGAATTCCACCAAACTTCCGCCCAGCCTGCCCGAACCAAAGCGCTGTGCCCCGGTCCAGTGAAATTGTTCGATCACCGCTTCCCCCATCAGCGCCGCAGCTTCCTCAGATCCCGAAGCAGAGTCCATTCTCCTGGCCCGCAGCTGTTGGGGACGTATGCCGATCACCACAGTGTCCGCGCCATCCGGCCAGACTATCCGCGAAGGCTGAAAGATCGATTGAGGAACAGCGCTGCGGACTGTCCACAGATTGATCGGACGCTCACCGATAAACTGCGCCGCAAACAGCGTGGCGGGCTGGGTGACGATCCGCTGTGGGATATCGTTCTGTTCAATCCGGCCCTGATTCATCACGACCAGCCGGTCCGCGAGGTTCAGCGCCTCACTTTGATCATGCGTCACCAACAGCGCCGTCTGTCCGCGCTGCCGGCATAACCGCAGGATTTCATCCTGCAGCTGTAAGCGCAGCTGCCGGTCCAATGAGCTGAGCGGCTCGTCCATCAACAGCACCGCCGCTTCCTTAAGCAGCGCCCGGCCCAGCGCAACCCGCTGCCGCTGGCCGCCGGAAAGCGTGCGGGCCTTGCGCTCAAGCAAATCTTCCAACTGCAGCTGCCGGGCGATCGCTTCGATCTGCGAGCGGCGTCCGCGGCGGTCAAGGTTCTTCTTCGCCAGGCCGAACGCCAGATTCTCCGCGACGCTCAGCCACGGAAACAGCGCGCTGGATTGAAACATCATCGCCGCGTCCCGATCCTGCGGACGCTGTCCGTCAACCGCCTGCCCCCGGATCCGGATCGTTCCCTGATCCGGCCTTTCCAAACCCGCGATCATCCGCAGCGTCGTCGTTTTCCCGCAGCCGGAAGGTCCGACCAGCACGCCCAGCTCCCCCTCTTTCAGCGTCAGGCTGACCTGATCTACCGCCTGCACGCCGCCGGGATATTGCTTGGAGATTGCGGTTAATTCCAGCATGTTCATCAGGAATCCTCCCGCCGCAGCCAGACGCACGCTTCGTACGGCCGCAGCGCCCCGGCAAAACCGGGTTCGGAATAATTATCAAAAACGCATTCGCCCCGCTCCTCAGGCAAGGAAAACGGAATTGTTTCTCCGCGGAAGTTGCACACAACCCAGGCTTCTTCCGCAGCGGTGAACCGGCGGTACATAAACAAATCCGGATGCTCCGGCTCGACGAACTCAAACCCGCCGTACACAAACAGCCGCTTGCCCACCTCGCTTAAACGCAGCTGGATTAACCGCCGCGTCAGATTCAGCACAGAATAGGGATCGGCCTGCTGGGCGGCGACGTTGATTTTCCCGATAATTGCCGATCACTTTCTCCGCGGGTTCGACCGTGGAAAACCCGGCATACGCCTCCGCGCTCCATTGCATCGGCGTGCGCGCATTGACCCGTGAGGTTCGCCGTTCATATTCCAGGATCTGTTCCTCGCTCAACCGGGAGCGGGCTTCTTTTACGTAATTGGCGACCCATACGTCGTGGAAATCCTCCAGACTTGAATAATCGACGTTAGTCATGCCGATCTCCTCGCCGTTGTAAAGAAACGGCGTCCCCTTCATCAACAACAGCGCCGCTTCCAGCATCGAAGCCGACTCGCGGTGATAGCGGATCGGCTCGCCGTACTGGCTGACCACCCGCGGCAGGTCGTGATTCATCCAGTAAACCGCCGGCCAGGCCCGTTCGCCCCAGCCCCGTCGTACCAGCGCGCGAACACCTGTTTCAGCTGGCGGACATCGACGTGCCGGTCCGCCTCGGTGATGATCTCCTTGCCTTCCAAACCGTTGCACCAGCAGTGATCAAACGTAAACACCATGTTGAAGGCTCCCGGTTTCCTTGTCTGCGTAATTCAGCGCCATTTGCGGACTCGCGCCGCCGCCGACCTCGCCGATCGTCAGACAGTCCCGGCCCGCCAGGACCGTCTGCTTGAATTCCCGCAGGTAATCGAACAACGCCGGCAGATTGGAGAACTTCGACCAGTCCGCAGCCAGCCCCTGCGCGTTCACCGGCAGTTCGCTGTCCTGAAATTCAGGATCACGGGCTAAATGCGCTACCGCGTCGACGCGGAAACCGTCGATTCCCATATCCAGCCATTGCCGCGCGACCGCCTCCATGCGCTGCCGCAAGATCGGATTCGCCCAGTTCAGATCCGGCATTTTCCGTGAAAAGATCTTCATGTAATACTGTCCTACCTGCTCGTCATAGGCCCAGGCGGAATCAGCGAAGAAACTCGCCCAGTTGGTTGGCGGCTGAGGACGTCCTGCGGCATCATAGCGCGGCTCTTTCCAGATATAGAAAGCATGTTCCGGACTGTCCGGATGCGCGCGGGCCTCAATAAACCACGGATGTTCGTCCGAGGTGTGGTTTAAAATCAGGTCCAGAATAATCCGCAGACCCCGCCGGTGCGCCTGAGCGATCAGCTCCCGCACGTCCGCCAGGGTTCCGAACATCGGATTGACGTCCAGAAAATCGCTGACGTCATAGCCGTTATCATCCATCGGCGATACGTAAAACGGACCAATCCACAACAGCGTCACGCCCAGCGCCTTTAGATAATCCAGCTTGGCGATAATGCCGCGCAGATCGCCGATCCCGTCGTGATTGCTGTCATAAAACGTCTTCGGCAGAATCTGATAGCCGACTGCTTCCTTCCACCACGTTTTTTCCATCCCGCTCCTCCTTTGCGCTGATCCCGCTGTTTTTTCCAGTTTCCCTCTGCGGATCCGCCAGGGCCTGGATCCTGTCCGCTCAAGTTCTTTCTTCATTATAAAAATAATTCCCCGCCAACTTCAAGAAAACCCGGTTTTTCCTTGCGGAAATTCCGGTTGGGGCGCTACAATAAAAAGGTTGAGGAGTGAGTTCATGAAAAATCAATCATTTGAAAGAGAAAACGCCCGCCTGCTTCAGCAGCTGAGCACCGTCTGCAAGACGATGGAGAACAACGAGATCCAGAACGGACAGCTCGTATTTGAGCGCTGGGACCTGCGGGTGTCCGCCCGCGTCGATGCCCTGGACGAGCGGGTCATGGCCGTCTGTACGTTTACGATCGAATGCCCGCGGTTTGACGAACCGGTCGTGGAATGCTGCGCAGGGAGCGGGACAGGATCCGGATCAGGCGATCGGCGCGGCAGCCGCCAGCTTTTTGTTCGGCATGATGGCGGCGGTGATTACCCTGATGCGGGGAGAATCCGTCCTGCAGCTGACCAGCGAGTTCGGCGGGAAAGAACGGAAATGGAACTGCATCCAGAGTGAAATCGTCGGCATGGGGCAGCCGCTGTCCGGCGATCACCGGCTGGATTTCTGGAATGCCTTGAAAAGCCAGCTGCCGCGGGTGCTCGGCAGCCGGAAGATCACATTCATCAAGATCTATGGCGCGCGTCAGGCCGACGGCAGCGTCACGGCGGAATGCCGCGTCAACGACGTTGTCTGCCGTTTTTTAAGCGAAGCGCTGGCCCGGATTGTGGAAAAGTGGGACAATACGCAGTTCGTTTCCCGCAAGCAAATCTTTATTCTGGAACAGGACCCCAAGCAGGCCGCCGTTTTCCCGTATACCAAGGAACAGATTACAGAAGCGACGATCAAAGCGATGCGGCTGTTTCAGGCCTGCGACACGGCTGAGAAGCTGGGACGCTATGGACAAATCCTGAGTAAAGATCTCAACGATCCCTCCCTGGCCGAGCTGTTCCGGTTCTTTCTGCCGGAAATCTGCGCGGAAAACGCCTTTTCTGAATTGATCGTCGACGAACAGCTGACGCTGTATTGCAAAAATCAGGTGATTCCCGTCACACTTTTCCAGCTGACCGCCTATGCCTGGATGAAGGAAGCGGTCTACGCGGGATTCAGCAGTGAGGAATTTGACAACGATCTGTTCCGGCAGCTGATCGGACTCAGCTCGCTGTATGCCCTGGTCTGTCAGCTGAAGCAGGACGGAGCAGACCTGAACGGCCGGACTGCCGCCCTGCAGTTCCACGCCTCTGATGACTTTCAGCTGTTTTAAATTCCCCATTCAACCCGTCGGCGATCCGGCGGGCTTTTTTTGTCTAAAAACAGCCGCTTTAATTTTCATATTCTCTCTACAATTCTTTATTCAATTAATCGCATGATTTCTTTATTTTTCATGATATTCTTGTGGATCGCATTTTATCCATCCTCCAATAATTAATTCAATTAATTTTTACCTTTATTTTAATAAAAGGATTTTTCAATACAGATTAACAAAATAATTATTGCATTTATAAAATTACACCGTTGTTTAAAACCAACAACTCATCTATTTCACAGTTCAATTAAACCGCAGATTGTAACGTTTTAAAAAAGTAACATAAAAATGGAGAAAAGAAGAAAAAAATCGAATAGAAAAGCGGAATTTATTCATCCAGTTTATTACCTTTTTGTTCAATTCCCGCTACAATATTCGCGAAGGAAGTGAATAGTTATGAATGATGTCAATTATGTTCTCTTAGGCCGACGTATCCGGATTCTCCGCAAATACCGGAAGCTGACCCAGGAACAGCTGGCTGAGGTGGTCGGCCTATCCATCCAGCATCTCAGCAATGCGGAAAATGCCCGTACCAAGCTTGGATTTCCAAAAATCAAAAGCATTGCCGATACTTTGGATGTTTCATTAGATGAACTGGCGGGCGACGGGATGAAACACAGACAAATCCGGCCTGAAATTGCCGCGCTCTTCCGCGAATAAGGTCACGGCGGTCTTCGCTCTGATCCTTCGGTTCATCGGGAATCTCCGCCCACGATCCTGCGCCGCCCTCGATCTCCTAAGTCCTGCGATCTCCCGCCATCAGAAAACGGCTCCCTGCGAAGCCGTTTTCTTCTTAATATTGGGTGATATCGCGGAAAGAAATCAGCGCGATGTCCTTTTTCGCAAACCAGGCCTTCACTTCCGGGGCCGTCGCTGCTTCCAGATCTTTGATCCGCACGTCGGTAAACGAGGACATCCGGTAAATTTCACGGTCGAGATAGCCGGGATGCAGCGTCACCAGCGACAGCGGCAGCTCCGCGATCCCGCCGAGATCTTCAGTAAAATACATCGCCGGCTCTACTCCCTGATCATAAAACGGATAGATGGAAGCGGCTCACTGCGGCCGTTCCGTCAGCCGGTGATCGCGGTTTTCCAGGTAAGACAGATGCGGCAGATCGTACCGCTTTGCCAACAGCGCCATCGCTTCCAACAGATGCGGTGAACGGACTGCGTGACCTTCCAGATATTCCGGACGGCGGCCCGTCAGCGCGATAAACCTGCGGATCTGCGCTTCCACCTCCGCGACCGCCTGATCCAGATCGGGAATTGGATCCCGGCCCGCGGCCAGTTCTGCCCGGTACATTTTAGAGCTGTGGAAATCGCCCTGCTCGTCGATCAGATCCGGAATCAATACCGGATCGGCAGCCGGCTTTCCGACGACGATGTTGATATGCAGCCCCAGGCATAAGCCCTCGGCTTCGCGCAGCCAGCCCAGGGCGGCCGGCGCGGCCGGCATGTTGATCATCACACCGGTGCTGCGCACAATCCCTTCGCGGTACGCTTTTAAAATTCCCAGACTGATCGCTTCGGTAAATCCGTAATCGTCAGCCTTCACAAGACAACGTTTCATGCGCGTCATCCTCAATTAAGCGATCTTGCGCTTCATCGCTTCCAGATTGAACACCGAAGTATCCTTCGCACGGTCATAAACAATCCGGCCTTCGACCATTGTCAGCACGCATTCATAATCGTCGGTAATGACCGCCAGATCGGCGTTTTTGCCCTCCGTCAGCGAGCCTGTGACCTGATCGATCTTCAGGAAGCGGGCAGGATTGAGCGACGCCATCTGCACCGCGTCCTCCAGCGATACGCCGACGACGTTAACCAGCTGACCGATATTATACAGCACCCACTTGCCGCTGCCGCAGATCCGGCCGTGCAGATCGAGAATCAGCCCCTTTTCATCGGCGATCATCTCTTTGTTGTAGCGCATGTAATGTCCCGTCGGCAAACCGGCGATATAATTGGAATCCGAAATCAGGCAGAACTTCTCGACCGGCTGCATCCGCAGGCAGATCTGGATCATTTCCTTGCAGACATGATTCAGGTCGGTGATCAGCTCGTAGCGCAGATTGTCTTCCAACAAATACTGGCCCAGCGCCCCGACATTACGATGATGAATGCCGCGCATCCCGTTGCACAGGTGCGTGACGATATCCAGACCGACCTCATCCATCGCTTTGCGGATATCCTCGGCATAGGCTTTCGTGTGCGCGGACGCGACTTTAATTCCCTTTTGATGAAGCAGGCGGATGACGTCGTAGGCCTTCGGCAGCTCCGGCGCGATCGCCATCATGACCATCTTGCCTTTGGCCTTGTCGATCAAGCGCTGGGCTTCCGCGACGTCCGGCAGCGGATAATCCTCACCGACCGTATTCTCGCCGCCGCGCGCCCAGAACGGGCCTTCAGAATGCACGCCGTAAATCCGCGCGCCGTCCAGCGGCTGTCCGGTACAGTCAGCGATGGCTTCAAACGCTTCTTCCTTGGCGGTCGGCAGCACGCCGGTCACCCCGACCGACGCCACGGCTTTGGCAAATCCCTTCACGTCTTTCTCCTTCGCCGGATCGGTCATCGACCAGCCGCCGAAGCCGTGGTTATGAATGTCAATGATGCCCGGGATGATCCGCTGGTCTTCAAAATCAAGATCTGCCGGCCCCGCCGCCGGGCCGATCCGCACGATCTTACCGTCTTCAATCTCAATGACACCGTCAACGATGCCCTGCTCCGTGACGATCCGGCGCGAACGCAGTACGGTCCTCATGCGTTTTCCTCGATCCGCATCTCGCGGTAGAATTCCGGGTTAAACAGATCGGTATCAGTCTGGCAGTCATACACCTTGCGGCCGCGCACATACGTGGCCACTGCCTGGTAATCGTCGGTGATGACGACGCAGTCAGCGTCCTTGCCGACCTCCAGCGATCCCTTGCGGTCTGCCAGTCCATACTTCTTCGCCGGGTTGAGCGACGCCATGCGGCTGACCGTGCTCATCGGCATGCCCAGCTTTTCCACCAGGTTGCCGATGCCGTAAAGCACCGGCTTGGAGCTGCCGCACAGCCGGCCGGTATCACTCAGACAGAAGCCTTCCGGCGTAATCGAAATGATCATGCCCGGATGCCAGCCTTTATATTGGCCGACCGGCGCTCCGGCCATGCCGGAACAATCGGAGATCATCATAAACCGCGACGGATCCTTCAGCTTGAAGTACAGCTTCAGCATTTCCAGACTGATATGCAGCCCGTCGCAGATGACTTCACACTCGACGTTCTCATGATTTAAGGCTGCGCCCAGACCGCCGATATCACGATGATGCAGTCCGGTCATGACGTTGCCGGTATGCGTCGCGACGCTGAGGCCCCGGGCATACGCCGCCATCGCTTCGTCATACGTGCAGTCGCTGTGAGCATAGGCCAGCGTCACACCCTCAGACAGGAAATAGTCGATGATCGGATCGATACCCGGGATTTCCGGAGCCAGCGCGACCAGCTTCAGTTTGCCCTGACCGTCGGTGACCATCTGCTTCGCCGTGGCCAGCGATACCTCCGGCCAGCCGGTGCGGATTCCTTTTTCCCCGACCCGGTTCAGCCATGGCCCTTCGCTGTGAATACCGACGATGTCCGCGCCTTCGTTGTCCTCGTCCGCTACTTCGCTGACGCTGCGGATCATGGAAACCGCGCAGGTTGGGAAAATGCTGGTGACGCCCTGGGAACCCAAAGCCTTCAGATAATGCCGGACGATCGGTTTCTGAACCTGCGGATCCGCGCTGACCTGTCCGGATAAGCCGTAGCCGTGCGTGCCGTGATTGTGGGTGTCGAAGATACCCGGGATAATCCGCTGACTGCCGTAATCCACCGCTTCGGCCAGAAGCTGCGGATCCTGCGTGAAGCCGGTAAGCTTGCCTGCTTCGATGATCATCGCGCCGGACTGCCACTGTCCGTTCCAGAGAATGCGTTCAC
>QFCE01002819.1_pt1 | contig 23826 bp, 25 predicted proteins | sample 5346091 | NCBI WGS metagenome assembly QFCE01 (sample SAMN09062252, study PRJNA434731) | Human gut metagenome, whole genome shotgun sequencing project. | isolation source: stool timepoint A chromium assembly | host: Homo sapiens | collected 2015 | reverse complement strand
TATTTTTTACAAACTCATCGGAAGCTTGAGGTGGCGAAGCCTACCTTTTTTTATTAATCGACAAGGATGTGACAAAATTGAAGAAAAAAAAGAAAAGAAACAAAACAAAGATTTTGTTGATTGTAGCGGGTACGTTAATAGGTCTAATCGCTGTGATTGGCATCAGCGGAAATTTGTATGTAGATTCTTTATTAAACAAGACTAACCGTTCAAAGAAACTGACCGATGAGCAAGCAATGGTGAATCAGGAAGTTAAAGATCAAGTACAGGACCACAAAATTGTGAATATCGCTTTATTCGGGTCCGACAATCAGGATTGGAACGAGTGGACTGACACTGAGATGCAGCGGTCCGACGCGACAAAGATTATCTCTTTAGATTTTAATGCGAAGAAAATCAAAATCACTTCATTACAACGAGATACTTTAGTCTATCTTCCTGAACCCTACAATGATTATGATAAGTTGAATCATGCCCATTGGCGCGGAGGCCCAGAATTAGCCATTCAGACGATCAATTTGAATTTTGATATGGATATTACGCAATATGTCGGATTCAGCTTTGAAGCAACGGTAAAGTTAGTCGATCTAGTCGGCGGAATCGATCTTTATCTGACAGCTGAGGAAACACATCAAAAGATTCGTGATTTACAAATTGACGGCGATGACGGGGTCTATCATCTGAATGGTCAACAAGTGAAAGAGTATTGCCGGATCCGGACCATTGACGATGACTTTCATCGCATGAAACGTCAGAATACCGTCATTATGGCCATCCTGACAGAACTCAGAACAAAGAATTTCTGGGAACTGATGGATATCGTTGAAGACATGATGCCTTGGATCGAAACGAATCTGACCAACGATCAAATTAAGAATTATATAATGAATTTATTGACCTTTGATTTAAAGCATATTGATCAATACCAGATTCCTTCTGCAGGGATGGAAGCCATCCACAAAACTGTAGAATACAATGGTTTTAATCCATTGTATATAATGGATAGTTATCAAAAGATGGTGAAGGACATTCATGAGAATATCTATGAAATGGAAAATTATCAGCCAAGTACAAAGGTAATTGAACTTGAGAAGTCAATCTATGAGAAATTCGGAGGACCTGAATAAGGTTCTTTTTTAGTGAGAAGAGAAAAGGGAGAAAAGAATAATGAATGAGAACGACGAAATTGAAATCGATCTGTCGCGAGTGTTTGAAATCATCAAAACGCATTTCAAACATTTCGCACTGATCATTCTGGCCGCTTCGATTGTGGCTGCCTTAATAACGCTGTTTCTGATACCGAAGAAATACACGGCGGAAGCGAAGCTGATCATTGTCCAGAAATCCAATCCGGACAGTCAACAGATTAGTTATAATGACCTTCAGACATCACAAAAGCTGGTGAATACCTATAGCGAGATTTTGAAGAGTGAAGCGATCAGTGATGAGGTGATTCAGAATCTGAAATTGGAAGATCTAGATACGGAAGGATATCAGAAGATCGTTAAGATCAGCTCCGTGAAAGATACGGAAGTCATCACGATTGCGGTAACATCAAAAGATCCAAAAGAAGCCGCAGTGATTGCGAATGAGATTGTGGACGTTTTTCGAAATAAGATTTATTCTATTATGAACATTGAGAATGTGACCGTTTTAAATTCCGCAAAGATTCCAGAGAAAAAATCTAGTCCGTCGAACATTAAAAATACTCTGATTGGATTCTTATTGGGGTGTGTCATCGATGGATGTATCGTAGTTTATCTCTTATTGAATGATCGAAATATCCGGACCGAAGAAGAAATGAAACAGATTTTCGATTATCCGATTATCGGATTGATTCCCGATATGACGCATGGAACAGGAGGTGCAGAGTAATGTTAAGAGTCGGCGATGAACTGATTACTTTAATTGACCCGGATGCCCCTGCTTCCGAAGCTTATCGAACTTTAAGAACTAATATTCTGATGCGGAACTTCGATCGGGATATGAAAGTTATCAACATTATTTCAACGACAGCTCAAGAAGGAAAAAGTACCTCTGTGCTCAATCTTGCCATGGTTTACGCTCAGTTACAGAAAAAAGTCTTAGTCATTGATTTAGACTTACGGATGCCAACGATTCATAAAAAACTGAAGTTAAAGAATAAAAAGGGAATATCCGATATTATAGGCCATCAAGCTGAATTTGAAGAAGTGGTTTTACAACCTTATGAAAATGTGGATGTGATTACCGCAGGAACGAAGATCCCATTTGCTTCCGAGTTTATCCAGTCGAACGCCTTGAAAGAATTCATTGAGGAGAGAAAAAAAGAATACGACTTAATCCTTTTGGATTGCCCTCCGGTTGGATTGGTGACGGATGGAATTGTGGCAGCTTCGTATTGCGATGGTACGATTTTAGTCTGTGCCTCGAATCGGAATGACCGGAAAGAATTGCTTCGAGTCAAGGATCAGTTAGAACAGACACAAGTGAATGTTATTGGAATTGTCATGACCATGATGCCAGTTCAGCGAAAATACTATAACAGCTATGGCTATCGATATAGTGATACGCAGAAAAAGGCAACACAGAAGAAAAAGAAGAATTCAATCATTTCTTCCATTACGAAAAAGAGTGATAAAAAGAAATGATCGATATTCATAGTCATTTAATTCCAGGTGTGGATGATGGAAGTCAAAGCTTGGAAGAATCGCTCTCTTTATTGAAGCAGGCTGAACAAGATGGCATCACAGAACTGATTACAACTCCCCATTTTATGAAAAATGGAGAGTTCAGGACAAAAGCGCCAGAGCTTGTACAACGATTCAATGAACTGAAACAAGCTTATAAAGGTCCAATTAAACTTCATTTAGGAAATGAGCTTTATATTCATCCTGATCTACCGGAGCTATTAGAAAAAGATGAAATCTTAACCTTAGCTGAATCAGATTATATCTTAGTCGAGTTTCCTTTTCAAAAATATAAGGATGAATATGATGAAATTCTTTATGAGCTGTCGTTGAAGTACCGAATCATCATCGCGCATCCGGAACGGTACCGATATGTTCAGGAAGATCCGAACTTCTGTCTTCGATGGCTGAATGAGGGATATTATTTACAAGCAAACCAAAACAGTTTGTTTAAGAAAGAAACGAAGAAAGTTCTTATCCTGATGATTGAACATGGATTTATTAGTTTTATGGCTAGCGACGCTCATAATAAACATCGACCTTGCGTACTCTCAGAGGCAAGTGAATTTCTTGCGGAAGAATTCGGAAATACTATAGCATTCCAATTGATTGAGGAGAATCAGAGAAAAGTTTTAAGCAATGAAAAGATTTTTCATTATCAAAAAAGAAGAATTCAGAAGAAGAGGAAAAAATTGAATTTCAAAATATTTCAGCAAATAATTTAGAATTATACTTGTACTTTTGAATAATTACTTAAATAATTATATGGAAAGTCTATATGAATAGATAATTTTATTCATGAGGTTAATCTCTGTCAATCTTTTGATTATGTCGTTCATTATTCAAAAGATTAATGAAATTTACCAGAGTTCATAGAAATTTATTTAATGGTCTACTTTGGCAAGTAGGCCTTTTTATGATCCGGAGAAATCCACAGAAGGTGGATTTCGGGAAGACTTAAGTCGGTTGAGCAGGTGAAGCCAGCAAAACAAAAAACCACCTGTATAGCAGGTGGGCAAAAAAGTTATACAGTGGAATCACCTTTCCGAATAAGATAGAGTTGTTCAAGCTACTATTAAGAAAGGAAAGGTGATTCAAATGGCTAAAAAATACAATTCATTAGCCCACACAGCATGGATGTGTAAATACCACATTGTGTTCATCCCTAAGTATAGAAGAAAAGTGATCTATAATCAATATCGAAAAGATTTGATCGATATTATCAAAGCACTGTGTAAATACAAAGGGGTAGAAATCATAGAGGAGCATATGATGCCGGATCATGTGCATTTGTTGTTAGCTATTCCGCCAAAATACAGTGTATCCTCATTCATGGGGTATTTGAAAGGAAAATCAGCGCTGATGATGTTTGATCAGCATGCAAATTTGAAATACAAGTTTGGGAATCGACACTTTTGGGCAGAAGGATACTATGTAAGTACAGTAGGGTTAAATGAAGCGCCAATCGCAAAATACATAAGGGAACAAGAAGAAAAAGATAAAGTGTTGGATAAATTGAGTGTAAAGGAATACGAAGACCCTTTTAAGGGTCAGGGCAAGTAATCCGAACGCTCCTTTAGGGACAGCAAAAGAGACAAAATGCAATAGGGACTTGAACAAAGTGAAAGCCAGCGCCTTGAGGCGCAGGCCAGGAACAGATCCTTATAGGCTCAAAGCAAACCAACCGTTTTACGGGTGGTTTTGATTTAGTAGTTTATTCATCATTTTTTTCAATTGACATTTTCTTAATTAGCGTAATCCATTACATATATTGTCATATAGTCAGCAGTAATCCTAATATAATTATGAATATAACATAATATGGATGTGGCATAATAGGAATAAAGAGGTAGTAAAGAGTGAAAGGTTCGGTTCTTAGTTCGTATTTTTTACCTGGAAAATGAACGAAAAGACCGTATAAAATTCTCAAATCAGGTTTTTGATGGAAGGTTGTATGAATATAAAAGTTCTCTTATAAGGCTATTTGAGGGAGAGTATAGTAAATAACGAATGAAAGAGCGAAAAGAAAAACTGAAAATAGCGTTGTTAGGGCATAAACGTATTCCGTCAAGAGAAAGCGAAATTGAATTCGTTGTAGAAGAATCATCTACCCGAATGGTTGAGCGGGGATATCAAGTGATTTGTTATAATAGCAAGGGATATCATGTAAGCGGTAAAGAATTCGATGATATTGCACTGAGCGAGTATAAGGGTGTTCACCTTGAATCAGTCTTTACGATTTATAAGAAGGGTTTTGCAATGATTTCATCTTTTTTCGCTTTAAAAGTTGCTTTTGGAAGATACAATGTGACTCATTTCCACACAAAGGGGTTATGTACAATACTTTGGCTGCCGAAGTTGTTCGGTAAGTGATGTATCACTACAGCTCATGGGCTCATAGATATAATCAAAGGCACCAGGAATAAGTGTCGTAGAGCCGATAATTTCACATTATAATGTATATCTACAGTGTATTAAAAACAGTATTATAGAGTGAAAAAGTCGATAATGAAGGGAAGACTTTCTGATTAGCTTGTTTCGCCCCAATTTATGAATAAAATATAGTCTATTAATTTATTTGTATTTTAAAGTACCTTTAATCATGGATATAGTAATTAAAAGATTGAGGAGGATGTTATGAATTATATTATTTTTGGTGGATCAGGTTTTATTGGGACACATTTAATTCATTTGTTGAAAGAAACAAATCCAGAAGCAAACATTTATGATTTAGATATTGTTATGCCAGGTGAAGAAGGGGCTGTCCCTGGAATTGTTGAAAAAAATGAGGGTGTTATTTATGAACGAGTTGATGTTAGGAAAACAATCGAATGGGACATTCAAATTACTGAAAATGATATCGTTTTTAATTTAGCAGCAGTACATAGAACGCCTGGACATGAAGATCGTGAGTATTTTGAAACTAACATTAGGGGTGCCGAAAATATAACTGAATGGTGTGAAAAACATGGAATTAAAAAGGTTCTTTTTACATCATCAATAGCCCCATATGGTGCTGCCGAAGAATTAAAGACAGAAGAAACTCTTCCTACACCGAATACTGCATATGGTATAAGTAAACTTGTTGCAGAAAAAATTCACGAAAAATGGGCAGAAAAGGTACAAGGACAGCTTATAATTGTTCGTCCAGGTATTGTTTACGGTAAAGGTGAGCATGGAAATATGACACGTCTTTATTCAGGAATAAAAAAACATTATTTCTTCTATACAAGAAAAGATACTATTAAAGCATGTATCTATGTAAAAGAATTAGTTCATTTCTTTATGTGGAGTTTAGAAAATGGCAAATCAGGTGTGTGGAATTGTACATTTGAACCAGCTTATAATATTGAGCAAATTTGCGAAGCAATGAAAAAAGCTACTGGAATGAATAGTTGGATTCCTAATGTAAATGGGAAATTTTTGATGTTTGTTGCTAGGATAGTTGGTCCACTTGGAGGAAAAGCAATCGGCATTCATCCGGCAAGAGTTAAAAAATTAATGATTAGTACAAACATTAACGGAGATAAATTAAAAAACTCAGGTTATAAATTTCATTGGAATTTAGAAGAATCTTTTAAAGACTGGTTTGAAGATTGCAATACAGAATTTTTAAAATAATTCAGTCAATAGAATTATAAAATGAGATGTTTTGAAGGAGTGAATTTATGATTAAAAAGAAACAAAAAGTAGGATTTGTTATACTTACGTGGAATTCAGAAAAAGTAATTGGAAAATGCTTAGAATCAATTTGTTTATTAAATGAAATTAGTCCGCAAATAGTGATAATTGATAATGGAAGTACAGATAACACAAATAAAATAGTAGAAAAATATATAACCGAAAATCACAATTTTATTCATCAAATAAAATATAAAGAAAATAAAGGAACTACGATTTCAAGGAATGAAGGTATTAAATATCTAAAAAAATATAAACTTGATTTTTATTGTATTTTAGATAGCGACACTGAAATTTCAGATACAGCTATGTTAAGAATGATTGAGGAATTAAATGTTAATCCTCTTTATGGAATGATTGGACCTAAGATGGTATCATCAAATGGTGTTATTCAAATGTCTGCCAGAGCATTTCCGACAGTACTTGAAAAAATATTCAAAGCTTTTCCTTCTGAGTCAATACAAAGAAAAGGTGAAGAAATGGAAAAACAATTACCTCCGGATCAACATTTGAGCAGTTATCCTATCGATTATTTAATGAGTGCCTGCTGGTTAATTAAGCCAGAGGTTTTAGATAAAGTAGGACTTTTAGATGAAAAAATTTTTTATGCTCCCGAAGATGCGGAGTATTGCATAAGAATTTGGAAGTCGGGCTATCAAGTGGCTTATTGTCATACTGCAGAAATTATACATGAATGGCAACGTTTGAGTAAAAAGAAACTAATAAGTAAAATGAATTTTGAACATATAAAAGGTTTAATCTATATTTTTATAAAACATCATTATTTTATTAGTACTAAGAAGTTAAAGAATACATTTAAAGGAGAGAAGTGAGATGAATGTATTATTTGTAAATCCACCTTTTAAGGCGGAATATGGGAAATTTTCTAGGGAAGCTAGAAGTGCAATGATTACAAATAGTGGTGTAGTTTATTATCCATTATGGCTTTTATACGCTGCGGGCATTACTCAAGAACAAGGGATTGATGTTGATTTATTAGATGCTCCAGCAAAACAATTAAATCAAGAGCAAAGTGTATCGTGGATAAAAAATAAACAAAAAGATTATAAATTAATTGTTTTAGATACAAGTACACCATCTATATACAATGATGTTAAATTTGGATCATTATTGAAAGGCTTATTTCCAAATTCATTTATTGTTCTTATGGGAACTCATCCAACTGCTTTACCTAAAGAAACATTAGAATTGAATAATGATATTGATGCTATAGCAAAAGGGGAAGCAGACTATATTATTCGTGATTTAGCTATAGCATTAAGGGATAACAGGCCTTTTAGTGATGTTAAAGGACTTGTGTATAGAGAAGAAGAAAAAATTATTTTTAATGAACCTATGCCACTAATAACTGACATTGACTCAATCCCATGGGCGTCAAAACTAATAAAGCAATTTTTAGATCCAGAAGATTATTTCTTTGCTGCAGCAAAATATCCAGAAATTCAAATTTTTACAGGAAGAGGTTGTCCAGCAAGATGTTATTTTTGTGTTTTCCCTCAGACAATTCATGGACATAAATATAGAGTGAGAAGCGCAATTGATGTAGTGAATGAATTTGAATATATTGTAAATAATTTCCCTAATGTAAAAGAGGTAGTTATAGAGGATGATACATTTACAATTAATAAAGAAAGAACGCAAGAAATTTGTAGATTGTTAATTGAGCGCGGTATAAATAAAAAAATTAAATGGCTTTGCAATGCAAGAGTAACTCTTGACTATGAAACAATGGTTTTAATGAAAAAGTCTGGGTGTACTTTGATTATTCCTGGAATAGAAAGCGGAAGTCAAGAATTATTAAACAACATGAAAAAAGGTACTAAGATTAGTCAAATTGAAGAGTATGTAAAAAATGCAAAGAAAGCAGGACTTTTAATTCATGCATGCTATATGGTCGGTAATAAAGGGGAAACAAGGGAAACCATGGAACAAACTCTTCGTTTTGCGATAAAACTTGATACTGATACAGCACAATTTTATACATTACATCCTTATCCTGGAACTGAAGCTTACAATTGGGCGGTTCAAGATGGTTTTCTAAAAAACGATAATTTTGAGAATTGGATAAAAGAAGATGGTACACATAATTGTGTAATTAACCTTGATAATATTTCTGCAAAAGAATTAGTTGATTTTTGCGATTATGCGAGAAAAAAATATTATCTTCGTCCTAAATATATCATAAGAAAAGGTATACAGTCTTTAACTAATAAAGATGAGTTAATTAGAAATATAAAAGGATTTTTAAATATTGCACCAAAATTGTTTAAAAAGGAGTAATAGGTATGATATCTGTAGCAATGACTAGTTACAATGGAGAAAAGTATATTAGAAAACAAATACAGTCCATACTAGACAATTTAGACTATAATGATGAACTGGTCGTAAGCGATGATGGGTCAGTAGATAACACTATAAATATTATAAATAGTTTTAATGACAAGCGTATAAAAGTAATTTCTGGCCCTCGTAAAGGTATATGTAAAAATTTTGAGAATGCGATTTTAAATTGCAAAGGAGATATAATTTTTTTAGCCGATCAAGATGATATATGGTATAAGAATAAAGTAGAAGTTGTTTTAAATGTATTTAAGGAAAAAAAATGTTTACTTGTGCAACATGATGCTGTTGTTATAGATTCTGATGGTAATGTATTGTATGATTCTTTTGCCAAACACAGAAAAGTTAGGCCGGGAACTCTTAAAAATTGGTTACGTAATTCTTACCATGGCTGTTTAATTGCTTTTAAAAAAGAAATTGTTGATTGTATAGTTCCTTTACCTATTTCAGGGTGTTTTCATGATCAATGGATAGGAATGATCGCTGATACAAAAGAAAATTCTGTTTTTATTAATGATATATTAATGGAATATAGAAGGTATGATGGTAATGCTTCAAGTTATGTACGAGAACCTTTTAAAGTGCAATTAAAAAAAAGAATTATAACAATGATTAATTACATTTTTTATCTATTACATCTAAAAAAAAGGATATAAGGAGGAAAAAATGATAAGAGTATTACATATTTTGGATGAATTAAATACTGGTGGTGCTGAAAATATTGTTGTTAGTTATCTTAGTAATATTGATAGGACTAATTTTCACTGGGATTTTGTGTGCATGAATATTCCTGGAAAGAAAAATGGAAGATTAGAAAAAGTTATAGAAGACTTTGGATGCAATATTTATAAAGTAACAAAAAAACAAAAAAATATTTTTAAAAATTGGTTTGAAATAGATAAAATAATTAAAAATGGAAATTATGATATTGTCCATTCACATTTGTATGAGATATCTGCAATATATTTGTTAAGTGCTAGATGTCATGGAGTTCCGGTTAGAATAGCTCATTCCCATTCTTCTAATGAAAATAGGGGGCTGAAAGTTGATTTATTAAGATTGTTATTAAAACCTTTATTAAATAGTGTTGTTACTACTAAATGTGCATGTGGAATAGATGCAGGTATTTCTTTATGGGGGAAGAAAGAAATTGAAAAAGTAACAATAATTAATAATGCAATTAATACAAGTGATTTCAAATATAGTGATGAGACTAACAAAAAATTTAGGCAATTATTAAATATCAAAGATGATACCATTGTTTTAGGCAGCGTAGGAAGATTACAAAAACAAAAAAATTCAAATTTTCTAATTGATATATTTTACGAGTTTCGCAAATTGAATAGTAATTCTGTTCTGATTTTAGTTGGTGAAGGTGAAGATGAAGACAAAGTAAAGAATAACATTATTAACAAAGGACTGACAGACAATGTTTTAATGCTAGGAAGAAGAAATGATGTAAATGATATTTTAAATGTATTTGATCACTTTATTCTTCCGTCTTTATATGAAGGATTACCTATAGTTAGCATAGAAGCTCAATGTAATGGGATTAAATGTTGGATTTCTGATACAATTACAGACGAAATGTGTCTAAGCGAGGATATCAAAAGAATTCCGTTATCAAAGGGTCCTGAATACTGGGCAAAATTGATAAATTGTAGTGAAATTAATTCTAAAGGCAAAAGAGAAAATAGTCACTTGCTTGTGGCTAGATCTGGATATGAAATCTCGAGTGAAGCAAAAAAACTAGAAATATTTTATAAGAAAGAACTTGGCGTAGAATATGAAGTTTAGATTAAAAAGAAATACAAATTTAGTTTTTATTATTTCTATTTCTATTACTTTATTTCTTAATGTGTTTTCCCATTTTGTTAGATATATTACTGAAAATGTAGTATATATTTCTTTAATAAATAGAATTTGTTGGATATTATTATTAATTGTATTTTTGTTCTATTTAGCAATTAGAAAATTTTATTTAAGTAAGAACAATTTGTTATCTTATTTTGCTTTATCTGTGACACTCTTATTAGGTTGGCTAATTGGACAAAATTTTTATCCGGAAATTTCAGGATATTTCGTTTCATTAGCGGTTTGTTTAATTGGTTATTTCTGTAGTACTTGTTTTCGGCAAAATCAAAATAACGATAAGCGTATGTTAGAAATAATTATGACAGAAATATTAATTATAGGTCTATTCTCTGTTTTTTTTGCAATGATTGTCCAAAGAGAACAACTTATAAATGTTATTAAAGGAGTAAATAGCGCAAAATCTGCATGGAATTATTATTCATTTTTTAGTCAAAGAAATATATTTGCACAATATTGCATGATATCTATAGGAGCAGCATTATTTAAATATGAAATATATGAAAAGAAAATTTATCTTGTCTGTGTTATCTTGTTTTTGTTTAATATTTTTATTACAGACTCACAGACATCACTTTATGCTGCATTATTTCTTATAGCATTATTTTTCTATATGAGATTTAAATATAAAACAATTTTAATTGCAGTTGGTTTAATATTATTTTTATTTACTATATCAATTTTTCCAATTGATTTAAATGTCATATCGGGTCATTATGATTTTGCCTCTGGTCTTGATTCAATGACTTTAAGATTTACAATGTGGAAAAGCGCCTTTATGAAACTTTCTACAACTCATTGTTGGTTGTTAGGAATGGGCGAAGGTGCTGCAGATATTTTCCTTAGACAGACTTATTCATATGGAAGTTTCCATAATAGTTTTGTAGATATAATATTTAATGGTGGAATTATAAAATTATTATTAGTTTTTGGAATGTATTTTAATATAATGATCAGATTATTTAAAAGTAAAAGTATACCATTTAGATCTTCTTATATTTCATTGATGACGGCATTTTTGCTTGTGTATTGCATGGAAACTGGATGTGCTATATTTGCTGATAATTATTTTAGCCTAACAACATCCATAGTTTTTATAATGATGCCAAATCTGATATTGCCTCGGTTTAAAATAATTTCAAAGAAGAATATAGTTATTTGATAATATATATTCTCTATAATTTACATATCAATAAATAAGAAATAAATAGCTTGCAGGTGTAAATAAATGTAATATAAAATTGTAGTTTTACAAGCGGAAAGGATGTAAAGCCTGTATGAAAAAACTTATAATATGTAATACTAATAGTCAAATAATAATGGCTTTACAATTAAAATTGACATTATTTAAAAATGATAAATTAGATATTATAATTACAGACCATATTATAGATGGATTAGAACGATCTGCTCGTATAGAAAAAATTAACTTATTTGATAAAGTTTATTTTATAAAAGCTTTAGATAAGAGTAAATCGAGCACTCCGTTTAAGAACTTTTTATATTCGTTGTCCCTTGGAGTTGGAAGAACAAGTTTGCAAATAAATGATTTATATGATGAAGTATTAACTTATAACTTTGATGTTTTCACTTATGAAATAGTTAACTCGTTGGAGAAACAAAATAAAAAAATCATATGGAGTCAGTATGATGAAGGATTATTTTCATATAATACAGGTTTTTATTTAGATGGATTTAGGAGTAAAATTATATCTTTTTTAAGAATGATTAGGGGAAAACAAAAATACATCAGTTTATTTTCAAAATTTTACTGCATGTATCCTGAACTTAGAAAAATACATACTGAGTGGGATTCCATTATGATCCCTGGGTTAAAAAATAGTTTAAATATATTAAAACTTATTTTAAAAGAGATATATGATTATACTGACGTAAAAATTGAAGAAAAATATATATATTTTGCGTCTTCTTCAGATGTTGATGGTCATTCTTTTGGAGAACATAAATATGTTTTGGAGTTAGCAAAATTACTTGGTATTAATCAACTATTGGTAAAAAAACATCCAAGAGATATTACTGATGTCTATGAAAATAATTGTTTACATGTAATGAAAAATAGTAATTATCCTTGGGAATTGATTCAAATATTAAGTGATATGAATGATAAAGTGCTATTAACTTGTACATCTGGTTCTTTTATTTCGATTAGTGCTATGTTAGGAACATCGATACCTTCAATATTTTTATATCCAGACATAAAAAAATTTGATTCTAATTATTTAGCATATATTAAAGAAATCGAAAATATTATTAATACTTTACACGCAAATGATAAGTGTAATAATATTATGACATGTAAAAAAAATGAAATATTAGTTTTAACAAAGGAATATTGGCATGAATCAAAAGTATAAATATTTGTTTAAGAATGTGGGATTATTAACAATCAGTAATTTTGCTTCGAAAATTTTAGTTTTTTTATTAGTACCTTTATATACAAGTGTACTTTCAACTGCTGAATATGGTACATATGATTTAGCAATTTCAACAGCAATTTTGCTTTATCCATTGCTTACACTTAATATTGTTGATGCTGTAATGCGATTTACGATGGAGAAAAGTAAAAATAAAGATACAATAGCAAAAATTGGTTTTAGATATATAATTTCCAGTTGTTTTATTTTTGGAATATTATTGTTTATTTTCAATAAAACACATTTATGGAATGGTATTTATGGTTTAGAAATTTATATCTTTTTTTACTATATCTCTTATGCTTTTAATCAATACCTTATTCAATTAGCCAAAGGGTTAGAGAAAGTATCTGATATGGCTATAGCTGGAGTAATTGGTACAGTAACAATAGTTATAGCTAATGTATTATTTTTGATAGTGTTGAAAGCTGGGTTAAAAGGTTTCTTTATCGCTAATATAATTTCTCAAGTAATCGTTTCTACGTATTATCTAATTAGATTAAAGTGTTGGATATATTTACGTTTGGATAAAACTAATAAACTGTTGCATTTAGAAATGCTATCATATTCAATCCCTTTGATAGCAACATCACTTGGATGGTGGGTTAATAGTACATCTGATAAATATATTGTTTCATTTATATGCGGCATTGCTGCAAACGGATTGTTGTCGGTTTCATATAAGATTCCTCAAATAATTAATACTTTGCAAAGTATATTTATTCAAGCGTGGCAAATATCAGCAATTAAAGAATATGGTAGTGAAGATACCTCGATATTTTATGGTAAAACATTTACAACGATTAACTTTATAATGTGTATCACTTGTTCTTTATTAATAATTTTTACAAAAACAATTGCTAGTATACTATATTCAAAAGATTTCTATTTGGCTTGGAAATATGTGCCATTTCTATTAATTAGTAGTGTATTTAATTGTGCTTCTGGATTACTTGGTCCGATTTTATCAGCAAAAAAAGATTCAAAAACTTTGATGTGGTCTGCAATTATAGGTGCAGGATGTAATATAATTTTAAATTTTGCTTTCATATATTTGATTGGAGTACAGGGGGCAACAATAGCAACAGTTATTTGTAGTTATATCATTTTTTTAGTAAGGGAGAAATCAGTTAGAAATGACATAAAATTTAAGAATTATTCATTAATTAAAATTACATGGGGTTTACTATGCTTTCAAGCAATGATTAAAATACATAGCTTAAGTGTATTATTAGAAATAATAATTTTAATTATTACAATTTATATAAATAAAGATACAATAAAAGAATTTTATAATATAGTGGGAATGAAAATTTTAAGTCATTAAAGGGAGGTTAGAATTAATGAAAACAGTAGCATTAGTACCTATAAAATTAAATTCACAAAGATTACCACATAAAAATATTTTACCAATTGCTGGTCATCCTTTGTGTTGGCATCTTTGTAATTCTTTAGTTAAAGCTCGAGGTATTGATGAAGTTTATGTTTATTGTAGTGATGAGGAAGTAACAAAGTATTTGCCAGAAGGAACTCTATTTAAACGCAGGGAAAAATGGCTGGATGGAGACTTAGTAAAAGGATTTGATATTTATAGAGAATTTATTAAGGAAGTAGATGCTGATATTTATGTATTAGCACATACAACTTCTCCATTTATAAAAATATCGTCAATCGAAAATGCTATAGAACACATACTTAATGGGGAAAATGATTCAGCATTCTCTGCTGAAAGAATACAAACATTTGCATGGTATCAAGGTAAACCAATAAATTATGATTTAAATGATGTCCCTAGAACACAAGATATGGAACCTATTTGGGTTGAAACAAGTGCATTTTTTATGTTTAAAAAAGAAGTTTTTACTAAATATAATAGAAGAATAGGATTTAAACCTTTTATTCAAGAAGTTAGTGGCATAGAAGCTATAGATATAGATGAACCAAAAGATTTTGAGTTAGCATGTAAATTTGTAGAAGCGGAGGGTATAGGAAATGAGTAAATTTATGTTAATTGCAGGACCATGTGTAATTGAGTCCGAAGAAAATGTTATGTTAATTGCAAAAAAAGTAAAAGAGATTGCGGATAGATTAGATCTAGATTATTATTTTAAAGCTTCATTTGATAAAGCTAATAGAACTAGTATTAATTCTTATAGAGGCCCAGGAATAGAAGAAGGATTAAAAATACTAAAAAAAGTTAAAGAAACTTATGGCTTAAAGATTTGTACTGATATACATGAGCCATGGCAAGCAGAAAAGGCTGCTGAGGTTTGCGATATTCTACAAATTCCTGCATTTCTTTGTAGACAAACAGATTTATTAGTTGCTGCAGCAAAAACAGGTAAACTAATAAATGTAAAAAAGGCACAATTCTTAGCTCCTTGGGACATGGCTAATGTTGTTAATAAATTAAAAGAAGCAGGTAATGACAGAATTATGTTATGTGAACGAGGTACCACATTTGGGTATAATACTTTAGTTGTTGATATGACAGCTATTTCTGAAATGAAAAAATTAGGATGTCCAGTAGTAATGGATGCTACTCATTCTGTTCAAAAGCCAGGTGGAAAAGGCACAGCAACTGATGGTAATAGAGAAAATGTGGAACCTCTTGCTAAAGCAGCCATTGCAGCAGGAGCAGATGCATTATTTTTTGAGGTTCACCCTGATCCAGATAAAGCAAAATCAGACGGACCAAACATGGTGAAACTTGATGAATTTGAAGAATTATTGAAAAGAGTAATTAAAGTATATGATGCAGTTCATTAACGGGGGAATATAAGTGGATAAGTTATTAGAAGGAAAAAAAGTGTTTGATATTGAGATTGAAGCGTTAAAAAAAACAAGAGATGCTCTTGATGAAACTTTTGTTGAAATCCTTGATCTAATAATAAATTGTAAAGGTAAAGTAATAATTACAGGAATGGGTAAACCGGGTCATATTGCATCTAAACTTGCAGCTACTTTTGCAAGCTTAGGTACACCATCTTTTAAAGTGCATCCCGCAGAAGCGATGCATGGTGATTTAGGAATGATTTCTGAAAATGATATTGTAATAGTTATTAGTTTTAGTGGTGAATCGGAGGAAATTGTTAAAATTTTACCTAATATAAAAATGATAGGAGCTACTTTGATTGGTATCACAGGTAATCCTAATTCTTCTCTTGCAGCGGCTTCTGATATTGTTCAGATTTTACCTGATTTTAAAGAGGCTTGTTACCTAGGATTAGCTCCAACATCAAGTACGACAAGTGTTCTTTGTTATGGAGATGCGCTTGCAGTTGTTGCAAGTGGTTTATATGGATTTAAAGATATAGATTTCGGAAGATATCATCCTGCAGGTTCTTTAGGTAAAAAATTGATTCTTAAAGTTGAGGATTTAATGGCTAAGGGCGAAAACAATGCTATTGTATATTCTAATTCATTGCTTAAAGATGCAATCGTCGAATTAAGTAAAAAAGGCTTAGGAGCAATCTCTGTGATTGATGAGGATGGAAATATATTTGGAATTATCACTGATGGTGATTTAAGACGCCAACTAGAAAAAGGTGCTGATATTTACAATTTGTACGTGGAAGAAGTTATGAATAGAAATCCACTAACAATTAGTAAAGATAAACTTGCTATTGAGGCAATGAAAGTAATGAAAAAAAATAATATCTCATGTTTAATTGTTGCTGAAAATAAAAAAGCTATTGGAACTATAAGATTGCAAGACATTATAGGTGTGGGAATAGTAGGTTAATAATATGATAAATTATTTAATTATGGATGTCGATGGAACTTTGACTGATGGCAAGATCTATATAAGTAATGATGGCGAGGCTATGAAAGCTTTTTCAATTAAAGATGGATGTGGAATTCATGACCTTCTTATACCTAAAGGTATAATTCCAATTATAATTACTGGACGCACAAGTCAAATTTTAGAAAATAGATGTAAAGAACTTGGGATAAAACACGTTTATCAAGGAATTTCTAATAAAATTGATATTCTTAAGAAATTAATAATAAATCTAGATTCAGTTGCTTATATTGGCGATGATATAAATGATTTATCATGTATGATACCTATTAAAAATTCTGGTGGAATAATAGGCTGTCCACTAGATTCATCTAACGAAGTAATTAAAGTTTCCGATTTTATTAGTACTAAAAATGGTGGAGACGGAGCTGTAAGAGAGTTTATTGAATGGATCATAGAAAAATATAAAGTATGATATTGTTGTATAACCTAGTAGATAGTGTAAATTATACATAAATATTTAGGATTTAGATTGAGTGAAATCAAGAGCATGAACCTAAATGATATGGATTTAATAACATTAAGTAATGCATTATTTGTACAAAAGAAAATGGTAGAAGAAAGAATAGATCAAATGATCAAAGTAGAACAAGTTATCAATAAAACAGCAAATGAATTAAAGAAACACAATGACATTAGTTGGGAGAATATGATTAGTTTGATTCATTTAACAAATGAATTGAATGATACCTTTACCTTTAATTCTTTTACAACTCGGTGGTTAGATCGCTGACTATCTTTGACTAAGTCACATTCTTCTTTAATCTTTCCTTGAAATAGGTGAATCAAACTTGATGCTTTAATTCGTTCTACGTCACTTGCTTGAATTACGGATCTGCCTTGGATATCAATCGTGCAGCTTATGTTTACCTTCTGCTTGCTAATTCCTCGTTTTTTTTAATTCTTCCCGTTCCGCCTTTCCTTTTTCTTTTCGCTCAACAAAAGTTTCATTCATAATAGCCTATTCCCTCTAATTGATATTGGTTCATCAATGCATTTAAAACATCATTGACTTTGTGTCTCTAACGAAAATCAGTATTTCGATGAATTTGTGCTTCACGAGCACTACATCAAGGCTTTTTCTGCGAGGATAACATTCTAAGAATCGCTGCTATTGGCCGTAATTTTTTGTGTTTTATAGAAAATAGAATGGACGTTATAAACAAAGGCTTTATTACAATTTGGGCAGTAAAATCGCAGAGTTCCTGCCTTTGTTTGACCATGCGGATAACAGTGGTGTCTACCACAATGAAGACAAAGGGCCTGAGCTTGATTCTCTTGGAGATATCAAGATAGGTAATCATGATTGATAGCTTCGCGTTTTTTTTTCGTGGCTTCAAACTGATTTCTTTTTTCATATTCATCACCTATTTATTATTATAACGGTTTACCTTATCCCTTTAAGCGGACAGTACTTCATCTAGTGATGAAAATTTGGTAAAAAGAATGGGTTTGATAGCTTAAACTATTCTATAGTTCTATTGAATGGATTCAATATGAAAATCGTTTATATGTTGATAATTTCAATGCATTAGTAGCATATATTGTATCTTGTTATAGTAATCAAAATGAAGCTATATTATCTAGATATCAAGAGTCTAGAAACTTTGTTATTAAGAAATTAGGTAATGGTATAAAAATTACAAAGGGTACAGGAATACTTATTTGTATAATACATTTAAAGATGACGTTACGTCATCTTTTATGATACGGGGAAATCCACCTTCTGTGGATTTCGGGAAGGCTTTGTACTAGTCAACAAAAACTGGACACAAATTTTAATTTTTTTTACAGCAAAGATTGATTTTATAATGCAAGGGTATAGCTCTCTTGATACATCCTTGCTTGGTTTAGGCGCTAGGCATCAACACCCAGTATCAAGAACTTGTGGCAAAGTCTTTCGGTGCGTAGGCCTCTTTGTACTGCTGTGGCGTAAGGTATTTCAACGAATATGCGGGCCGTGCTGTGTTGAAATATGTGATGTAGGCCGCCACTTCCTGCTCAACGGCGCTTTCTCCGGTGACGTGAAAATCCATGAAGATTTCTGCTTTAATCCATCCGTTGATGGACTCCATCGCCGCATTTTCGTTGGCGTACCCGATCTCGACATGGATCGGGTAATGCTGTACATCGGCAACAGCTCGTTGAATGCTTTGGAGGCATAGACCACGCCTTGGTCGCTGTGGAGGACCAGCTCATACTGCGGATAGTGTTTTTTTAATCTGATCAGCTCATTCAGGCCGCTCAGGTATGTCATCTGGTCGCCCCGTCTGGACGAGAGGTCGTTGTTCCAGAGATCCATATACAGCGTAAGCTCATAATAAGTACCCTTCACATAGAAAGCTGTCATGTCACTGACAACGCACTGCAATGGCCTGTCAATCTGCATCTCTGCCATGAGCAGGTTTGGATATATCTTGAACGGGTTTCCGGGCTTTTTGTATTTATAGTGTTTTGCCTCGCTCTTCACTCCGAGCATCTTGCAGCATTTGTGCGCGTAAGGATCTGACATGTCAGTGCCTGTATCCAAACGGATTTTGGCATTCAGCCATCTGTATCCATGAGAGGGATAACGAAGATGATATCCCTCGAACAACGTCAGGTTGCTGAGTAATGCTTTTGTACGCTCTGCTGGGCGGGCAAGGGTATGCTTCGCTGATGATGCTTGATCAGCATGCAAATTTGAAATACAAGTGGTTTTGATTATGTAGTATAGAATAAACGGGAGGATGTATTTATGAAAGGAATTATATTAGCTGGTGGATCTGGAACTCGCTTATATCCACTTACGAAAGTAACAAGCAAACAATTATTACCAATTTATGACAAACCTATGATTTATTATCCAATGAGTGTATTAATGAATGCTAGTATTAGAGATATCTTAATTATCTCAACACCAATGGATACTACTAGATTCAAAGAATTATTAGGTGATGGAAGTCAATTTGGAGTTAACTTACAATATGCGATACAACCTAATCCAGATGGATTAGCCCAAGCATTTATTATCGGTGAAGAATTTATCGGTGATGAGACAGTAGCAATGGCATTAGGGGATAATATTTTTGCTGGCCATGGTTTAAAAAAAAGATTGACTGCTGCAGTAGAAAATGCTGAAAGCGGAAAAGGTGCAACTGTATTTGGTTATTATGTAGATGATCCAGAAAGATTTGGTATTGTTGAATTCGATAATGGGGGGAAAGTAATTAGTATTGAAGAAAAACCTACTAAACCAAAAAGTAATTACTGTGTAACTGGTTTATATTTCTATGATAACAAAGTGGTTGAATATGCTAAGAACTTAAAACCAAGCACACGTGGTGAATTAGAAATCACAGATTTAAATAGAATTTACTTAGAAAACAACGAATTAAATGTAGAATTATTAGGTCAGGGATTTACATGGTTAGATACAGGAACACATGAATCGTTAGTTGAAGCGACTAACTTTGTTAAGACTATCGAAAATCATCAACATAGAAAAATAGCATGCTTGGAAGAGATTGCTTATTTAAATGGATGGATTTCTAAAGAGCAAATTCTTGCCACTTATGAAGTATTGAAGAGAAACCAATATGGTAGATATTTAAAAGATGTAATTGATGGTAAATACTTAGATCAGTTAGGATAGGGGATTATAGTAGATGAAAGTAATTAAAACAGATATTGAAGGTGTTTTAATCATTGAAACTGATGTCTTTGTAGATCATCGTGGTTATTTTAGTGAGACATATTCAAAACCTAAATATGAAGCTGCAGGTATTACAGTTGACTTCGTTCAAGATAATGTGTCATTTAGCGTACAAAAAGGGACTGTTCGTGGCTTACACTGGCAAAACCCACCTTTTGCACAATCAAAATTAGTTTCTTGCACAAAAGGAATAGTAATTGATGTAGCTGTGGATATTCGAAAAGGAAGTCCAACTTATGGCAACTGGGTAACTTGTGAATTAAGCGCTGAAAATCATAGACAATTCTTTATTCCACAAGGATTCGCACATGGATTCTTAACATTAACTGATAATGTTGAATTTAGATATAAAGTTGATAATGTTTATGATAAAGCAAGTGAAGGGAGTATTCGTTATGATGATCCTGCTATAGGTATTGAATGGGGAACATTATTAAATGGGATTGAAGCTGTATTAAGTGAAAAAGATAAAGTGGGTCCTTTATTAGAAGAATCTAATAACCAATTTAAATATAAGGAAAATTGTTAAGTATGAAAATTAGGTGGAGCTAGTATCATCAGTGGAACCTTTGTTCATTACATACTCGAAAAAAATTCTAAAGATAATAATTGTTAACTTAGATATAAATAAATTTATACTGGTAGCTTAGAAACTTGTAAACCTGTAGAAGACTGAGCTAACTATAAATTAGTGAAAGGTGTTATTCAAGGAAAGAGAATTAATCTTTGATTTATTTGAAAAGATTTTATCACCAGAACGTGTGTTGAAAAGAGGTCTATAAAACAAGCTAGGAAACTTTCTGACGATTAATTTATTTGTCTTTTCGCTTAACGCTTAAAACTTGCTCACTTTAAACATAATGATATAACATTGTAAAAAGGCATAGCTGACTTCTCTGAAACGCTGAAGATTTTGTTTTAGATTAGTATGCAGCAAATTGATTTTTTCTAACGTATAAGTGTCTACCTTTTTCTTCCCGCTTTTGTTTTACTATGCGGATAACAGTGAAGTTTGTCACAATGAGGGCAACGTGCTGGAGCTTGGTTCTCTTGGAGATAGCGTGAAAGGTATTCATGATTGATGGCTTCGCGTTTTTTCTCAAGACTTCAAGACTGATTTCTTTTTAATATTCATCGCTTGTATATTATTATAATGCCTTTTCTTTCTTATCCCTTTAATCGGACAGTACTTCTTCTGGTGATAAATTTTTCGTTAAGATAAATGTAATTATCTGTAATTACATTATTAGATACTTGTGCTAAATATGGAATTATAAGATATCATGATGAGTATGTGGAGATTTACCATTAGAACGTCTTAATTAATTCTTTACAGAAACAACACCATTACATACATTTAATTCATATATTCAAATGCTAAAGCTAGTTCCGCCTTATTCATATTAGCTTATCACCTGCTTATGGATTACCAGTGACAATTTCTAGTTATTCAAATAACTATGGCTCATATCAATTCCGAGAAAAATTAATTATGTTAATTATTTCACATACCTTTAATAATGAAACAATTCTTTATGGAATAAGTGAAAACATACGTGACTATTACATGTCTATGATCACTGTTAAGCCATTGATTTAATCGTAAGAAAAAATCGTGTTGGTCAAATTTAGAATGTTGGAGGACATAATGAAAGAACCAACTTAGAAGTAGTTAAAACAATATTACTTGCTTTAGGTAAATTTGAAGATTAATTATTTATATAACTGATAGAAAAGGTCATAGCAAAGGTTGTGCAATGGATTCTACTAAACTAGAAACTGAACTTGGATGGAAGCCGAAATACATATCTTATAAAGATATTCCAATGAATATTGAATGGTACTTAGATAACAAAGAATAGTGGGAAAACAACATTAATGATGAATGCAAAACTACTTTAACAAGATGTATGTAGAAAAAGGAAGAGCTAAAACGTGAAAGTAAAGCGATCTAACTTTTTGTTATGCAATATTTATGACCGCGCAGAACGCGGTAATGGAGGTAATAATGAAAGTATTTGTAACTGGAGTGTGTGGTCAATTAGGTTATGATGTTATGAACGAATTAACTAAAAGAAATTATGAGGCTATCGGTTCAGATATTAAAGAAACATGTGATTACAATTTTACGTATGTATCATTAGATATTACTAATCAAGAAAAGGTTAATAGAACTATTAACGAAGCAAAACCAGATGTGATTGTTCATTGTGCTGCTTGGACTGCGGTTGATGCAGCTGAAGATGAAGATAAACAAGAATTAGTAAGAAATATCAATGTAAATGGGACAAAGTATTTAGTTGAAGCTGCAAAAGTTGTGAGTGCTAAATTCGTTTATATTTCAACTGACTATGTTTTTGATGGATTAGGTGAAAAACCTTGGAATCCAGAATGCAAAGACTATATACCATTAAACGTTTATGGAAAAACAAAATTAGAAGGTGAACTTTCAGTAGTTAATACCTTAGATAATTACTTTATCGTAAGAATTGCTTGGGCATTTGGATTAAATGGTAATAACTTCATTAAAACAATGCTTAACTTAAGTCAAAAATATAAAGAATTAAGAGTGGTTGATGATCAAATTGGAACCCCAACTTATACATTTGATTTAGCTAGATTATTAGTTGATATGATGGAAACTGATAAATATGGTTATTATCATGTTACCAATGAAGGCGGATATATTTCTTGGTGTGATTTCGCTAAAGAAATCTTTAAACAGGCAAGAGTCGAGACGAAGGTTCATCCTATTACTACAGAAGAATATGGTGTATCTAAAGCCAAGCGTCCATTTAATAGTCGTTTAGATAAGTCTAAACTTGTGAAAAATGGTTTTGAACCATTACCAACTTGGCAAGATGCATTAGGTAGATACTTAAAAGAAATTAAGAAATAAAAACTAAGAATGGGTAAAAGTGGTACTTCACTAATTACTGAGGAGATAAATCAGTTTGATATTGAGTGTTATAATTTTAGTGTTAATTATAATGATTTTATTTACTGTATTGAAATTTGTGAATTATGCAATTTTAAATTTAATTTATTAATTCACTGTTTATTGCCTACATTAGTGGTGAAATGATCAATAAGGTAGTAAGTAGCTGAAAATATAATAATTAAGAACAAAAACAGGTTGTATTCCCTGGCTCTACTAGGGGCTTTTGTTGCTCATGTCTTTTCACGGTGAAGTCTGACAGCGCAAAACTATCATCAGCGGTCTCTAAAAAAGGCTTCTATATAGACATTTATCCACGATTTTCTGTGATTTTTTTATTTTGTGAAATTTACCCGTTTTCTTTTTTACAT
>QFCE01001984.1_pt1 | contig 23903 bp, 24 predicted proteins | sample 5346091 | NCBI WGS metagenome assembly QFCE01 (sample SAMN09062252, study PRJNA434731) | Human gut metagenome, whole genome shotgun sequencing project. | isolation source: stool timepoint A chromium assembly | host: Homo sapiens | collected 2015 | reverse complement strand
AGGATACTTCACAATGTAGAGATCGGAAGATTCATGTTTTTACCCCCAAAATATGGTATTAGTATAGCATGTTTGAGTTCGATTTTCCGCTGGTTTTCACTTTTTCTTCATTTTCTTTCAAATTCTTTCATTTTGTTACATCAACATATCAAGATTCATTCTTGATTTTTCCTCATCTTCTTCGTCTATATAAAAAACGCCGCAGAAGAGTCAGGTTCTCTCACTTTCTGATGGGTAACATAAGCTCTCAGCACCGCAGCCGGTCCGACTAATTTCCAAATCAAGCAAAAAAAGACTAAGCCACAGGTCTTATTTCAAGATCCTTCCGGTTCAGTCTTCCATTTCATTAATGAATCCTATCGCTGAATCCGCCACCCTGTTTGTTCGTCATAATGTCAGCCGCGATTTATTTTGACGTCTGCGGATGCAGATGTGTCAGGGAGCGGTCTAAATAGAGTTTCGCTTGTTGACTGTCACCTTTGTTCTCAAACATCTTGGAGATCAGAAATTCTGCTTTCGCTTTTTCTTCGCCCTCCAGCTGATCCAGTTTAGCCAGATCTTCATCCAGATCCGCGTACGAATGATCGATCATCACGGCGTAATATTTCTGTGTTTCAGCTTTTAATGCTTCCGAACAGGTCGCTAAATTCAAAAGCCGGTTGCCGTACAGCCTGACCTTCGCAATATCCGAGCGTGCGACATAATAATAGAACGCGTTGTAATATACCGCTTCCTTTTGCTTGTCATTCAGCCTGCATTGATCAAAATCAGCGAACCGCCGGTCAATCTCAGCCGGATCCTGCGTAACCAGTGCCGCGTTTAATTTCATGAAGTCAATATTAAACGGATCGAAGACAAACTGCACCGACCGTTTTTCAATTAACCGGTCAAATCGATCAAAATCCCGTGTCATCAGACAGCTTGACAGTTCTCCGGCCAGCCGGCTGCGGAGCCGTTTCGGGATGACAATGGACAATGCGAACAAAATCAGAATGACAAGGATAATCCATAATTCAAACATGACTTTCCCCGGCAAAAGAAGCTCGCTTTTGCTTTTCCTTTCCCATGAAGATTTCACGGATCAACGATCGCGACTAAATTACCGCTGTCAGCACCGTAATCCAATCGGCGCCGGGCTGCGCGTAGAAAACACCGGTCTGCCCCAGCGTCCTGGAAAGCAGAAGCAGCAGCGGAACATAGATGATTCCCTGGCGGAACAACGACAGAATCATTGACTCCCGCCCCTTTCCGGCAGCCTGCAGCGTGATCGTGAAAATATAATAAATCGAATACACCGGCAGCGACCAATTATACGCCTTCAGATACTGAGCGCCGTAGCTCTGCGCCGCCTGCCCGGTTGTAAAGACCGAAACAAACGCCGGGGCAAACAACGCGACTAATCCGATTGCGATCAGGCTATAACCCGTTAATACCTTGAGATTCCAGACGATCGCGTCCCACAGCCTTTGGTAGTCCTTCGCGCCATACGTAAATGAGGCCAGCGGCAGATAGCCGTTCGCTACGCCCTGAATAAAGAAATTGACGAAATACATCGTAAACTTGCCGACGTTGCAGCCGGCGGCGAAGTCGACGCCGTAAGTGAACACGACCTTGGTAAAAACCAGAATCGCCGCGCTGGACATCAGGTTGCGCACATAAACCGCAAAGCCGACGGAGAAGATCTCGCGGATGATCGGCCAGTCAATGTGAAAATTAAACAGCTTCCAATGCAGCGCCGTCTGTTTCGACGATAACCGCCGCAGGCATAGCGCTAACGCCGCAAACTGCGCCGCCGCGCTGGCGATCGCCGCGCCCACAACGCCCAAACCCAAGCCAAAATCAAACATTAAAAATGGATCGAGAAGGATATTCAGAAGCACGCTGAGGGCCATGACCACCATCGGATACTTCACATCGCCGACAGCCCGGAACAACTGGATGCACGCGGTATACAACGAGGTACAGACCGCGAACAGGATCATGATCAGCCCATACGCCTGCCCATAACCAAGCACAGCCGGATCCTGGGTCTGCCAGCGGAGATACGGATTTAGAAGTAACAGCGCCGCTAAGGTGAACACAACTGAAAACAGTGCTGTAAATGTGATCGTCGTGCGGACGATTTCGGCCGCTGCATCTTCCTGCTTCGCGCCTAACTGCCGGCCCAGATAGCTTGCCGCGCCAATGCCAGCCGCTTCGCCGATCTTGGAAATCAGCAGCGTCAGCGTCGCCGACAGCGAAATGGATGCCAGCATCGCCGTGTTGTTCAGCCGGCCGATAAAAAAAGAATTGATCAGCTCGTAAATCAGCGAGATAACAGAAACCATGACCGCCGGAACGGCGAGCTTGATCATCGCCGTTCCGATCTTTTCATGGGCCAGTAAATAGGTGTCAGCTTTCATGCGATCGCCTGTTTTTTCCTGCTTTCAGGCTAAGCGACCCGGTGCGTTTTCAGGAATTCCTGATTGAACACGTCGCCTTCCTTCTGTCGGTCATAAACGCAGCGGCCCTCGCTGAACGTGTACAGACAACGGTATTGATCGTCGATCACGATCAGATCCGCATCCTTTCCGGCTTCCAGCACGCCCTTGTCAGGATAGCCGTAAACCAGCGCCGGGTTACGGCTGGCCATCCGCGCCGCATATTTCATTCCGATTCCGACGTTTTCAACCAGATTCTCAATTCCTTTCAGCACCGGCATTGTCGATCCGCACAACCGCCCGGTATCCGAAAGGCAATAGCCGTCCGGCGTGATATTGACGTCCGGGAAGCCTTCCATCATCCGGAATTTTCCGACCGGCGCCCCCGACAGATTCGAGCAGTCCGACACCATCAGAAAGTGATTAAACGGATCACGCTTCATCCTGAACATCAATTCCAGCATCGCGTTGCAGATATGCTTGCCATCGCAGATCACTTCATTATAAAGCTCATCGTTCAGCAGACAGGCGCCCAATCCGCCCATGTTGCGGTGATGGATCCCGCTCATGACGTTCGCCGTGTGCGTCGAAACGGTAATGCCCCAACTGAACGCTTCGTTGGCTTCCTCCAGCATCATATTGCTGTGAGCGAAAGCCACCCGCACGCCCTCACGAGTCAAATACTCGATCGCTTCGCGGGCCTTGGGCAATTCTGGTGCGATTGCGAACAATTTCAGCTTGCCGTGCGCTTTCGCGACGTTTTGTTTCAGCTCGTCCAGATCGATATCCGGATGTCCGGTATCCACGCCCTTTTCACCGACGCGGTTAAGATATGGACCTTCGGAATGAATACCCAGCACCTTTGCGCCGTCCACGTCTTCCTCCGCTAGCTTCGCGACCGTTTCAAAGCCGGCAAAATCCGTTGTCGGCAGCACGCCGGTCACGCCCTGGGAGGCCAGTCCCTTTAAATATCCGCGCAGCTCCTTTTCGATGTCGCCTTCAAAGCCCATCGCGCCATAGCCCAGTGTTCCATGGTTATGTGTATCAATAATTCCCGGCAAAATCCGATTGTCCTGAACGTCCAAATCGACCGCTACCGGACTGTGAACATCCAGAAGCTCAACGATCTTTCCCTGCTCCAGATGCAGAATTCCGCTGACGCACCCCTGCGGTGTAACGATTCTCGTCGATTGAATATACATGATTTTCTCCCTTCTAAAACACCGTTCTCTATTTTTCAGCGTTTTTGATCAAGCCCTGCTTCATGGCTTCCGCCACGTCGTAATAATCAATGAGTTCGACATGATTTTCTTCAACGAACGCTTTCATCAGCGGCGAAGTGACGAATTCCAGATCCTTGCACCGCTCGATCGACAACGACGTCTGACTGAACAGGTCGGCGTCGACATATCCCGGATGCCCTCCGGCCAGAACATACTCGTGTTTTAAAAGCTCGTCTTGATATTTCAGGAATTTTCCTAACGGATCTTTTTTCAGCTGCGCTTGAGGGTCAAAGACTTTCGATACTGATGCGTTGGTTTTCTCGTCTTCCTCCTCCGGCAGTGAGAAGGTCGTAAACGCCATCTGCATAAAATCAAAGGCAAACGGCAGGTCTTCATCCTCAGCGACCTTACGCATCGCTTTGAGCATCGTTTCCGCAACAATCGAATGGCCGTTTAAATAGCCTGGCTTGCGCCCGGTCAGCTCGATAAAACGGTCATACTGCGCTTTGATCTCCGTATAGACTTCGTCGTAAGGGAATAATTCCGCGCGGCCTTCCTCACTTTGCCAGCGGGGATCATGAATCCGAATATTCGAGCGGATCAGGCGTCCTTTTTCATCGACGAGATGCGGAATTTTTTCGGCCGGCGCACAGGATGGCCCGGCGACGAGATTAAAGTCGATACCGAAGCAGAAATCGGGTCTTTCCTTGATGAACTGCGCGGCCCACGGCGCGATTTCCATATTGGTAAACATCCCGGTGCATGTCAGGATGCCGTTGTCGATCGCTTCAATAATGCCATAGGTAACACCTTTGGTAAAACCGTAATCGTCGCCCTGAACTAATAATTTCATCGTTTTCTTCCTCCTAAATTAAATCGGCATAGCTGATCAGCTCAACCTGGTGTTCCTTAATCCATTGCTTCAACACCGGCGAAAGAACCATTTCCAAATCCCGGCAGCGCTCGATTGACAGTGAGGTCTGGCTGAAAAGAGCCGCGTCGACATAGCCTGGATGACCGCCCGCAAACACATATTCGTGCTTCAGATAGTCATCGGCGTGATCCATAAAATACTGCAACGGATTGCGGTTCACCTGGCGGGCCGGATCAAAGATTTTCTTCGTCGTCGCTTCATTGCCGCCAATATCTACCGCCCAGGCAAAATGAAACTGTTCGAGAATATCGTTGGTATACGGCAGCGCTTCTTCTCTGGCCAGCTGCCGGATCGCCGCCGTCAGATTTTCATGGTTGATGGAATGACCATTGAGATAGCCCGGCTTTTTTCCAACCAGCTTTACATAGCGGTCAAACTGGGCACGGATTTCCAAATAACATTCTTCAAACGGAAACATCGCGCGCCGACCAGCTTCGCTCTGCCAGCGCGGATCCCGGACCGTTATGCCGGAGCGGATGAAGTTTCCGGCGGCGTCGACAAAATGCGGGATTTGGCGCGGATCCGCACAGCACGGCCCGGTCACCAGATTGAAGTCAATACCCCAGCAAAAATCCGGCCGGGCGCGCATCTGCGCGGCCGCCCATTCCGCATCCGGCATATTGGCAAATAAGCCGCTGCAGGTTAATACGCCATGGTCGATGCCTTCCAGCATCCCCAACGTCACGCCTTTGGTGAAACCATAATCGTCGCCTTGAACAAGTAATTTCATAAGGCTATGCCTCCTTCTCTTCTATTGTAAATCCAAGTCATTTAAAATCCGAGCTGAACTGCAAACAATTTTCTGTTTTTCACAGTTATAGCGGCGTTAAAGAAAACAACAGAGCGGCTGGGAAAATCGCGAATTGTCCATTCCTTTTTCCGCGGCGCGCTCCGTTATGCCAACTTAAAAGATATGAATTAAAGCGCCGACTAAACCGATGACCATCGTCAATAAAATCAGGTTGATCGGTTTCCAGCCTTTTTTGATCAGCGCGACATAGCCGAATAACAGCGCGATGCTCATAAAGCCCGGGAAAATCGCATCGAGCACCGGCGCGACTTCCAACGTTGCCGGGCCGATATGCAGGATCAGGTTCAGCGGAACATACACCATCTGTGCCGTCATCGCGCCGACCATCATAATCCCTAAAATTGAAGCCGCCTTGGTAAAGCTGGCCATCAAGCCGGTGCTGAACATCATGTCGATAAACGCCGTACCATAGGTGTAGCCCAGCCGGCAGAACCACATTTTAACTACCGACTGCGGCACGCCGTAAATCAGGATAAACATTACCATGCCCAGAATATTCCCCTGCTGAGCCAAGCCGATGCCGATACCGGCGGCGATGATGCGCAGGCAGTTAAAGAACAAGTTGTCAAACATCCCCGCGGTTGGTCCCATCAGCGCGGACTTGACGCTGGAGATCGTTTCTCCGTCGACCGAGCCTTTTTCCTTCTTTTCCTTTTCCATCGCCCAGGCCAGGCCGACGATGAAGGAGAACGGGACGGCGTGGGTGTTAAAGAACTGTTGATGACGGGTATAGGCTTCTTTTTTCCCTTCCGGATCATCTTTATAAATTTCTTCGATCGCCGGAATTAACGAGAATGTAAAACCATTGCCTTCCATATTGACCATCGTAGCGGCCAAGAAGCACGTATGTGAGCGGATCTCCACCTTGCGGAGCAGCTTTTTTTCATCAGCGCTGATCATCATGTTTTTCATCAGAAAAATTCCTCCTCCTCTTTGCTTTCCGGTTTTCCTTTATTTTCAATAATTTTCTTTTCCAGCAGGAAAATCGTAATCGCCACAGCGGCGCCGATCACGGCGACAGCCACGGTATCCAGACTGACGTATTTGACTAAAACGAAGCCGACGAAAAACCAGATGACCGTCTCTTTATTCATGATCTGCGACGTCAGGATCGCAAAGCCAACCGCCAGCGCCATTGCCATTGAGCTGACCGCGCCCAAGCCGGTCATGACCCATGCCGGCAGCGAAGCAATCGCCAGCTGCAGCGCATCGACGCCGAAGTAAATGCAGCCGAACAGAATGACCGTGTTGATCAATGGCGAAATAAACGTAAAGACCCAGACTGCGATTTCATACTGCTTGATTTTATTATCCTGCAGCAGTTTTGTAAAAAAGCCCTGAATCGGTGAGAACAACCCGTACGGAAGCATCGTGACGGACGCTAAGACCGTACCGATCGGCATCGCGATCGCCACGGCTGATTCGATATCGGCGCCGGTCAGAATGACGAACGCCGTAGCGACATAGCTGGTCGTCGTCGCGTCGGCCGGAATCGAACCGCCGATTGCCGAAATGCCCATGAACAACGATTCCAGCGAAGCGCCAAGAATACAGCCGGTCGTCACATCGCCTAAAAGAATGCCGACCAGCGGACAGACGACGATTGGCCGCGTCAGAGCCTGCCAGCCCAGCGCCGCAGTATCTAAAATTCCTAAAAGCCAGTAAAGAAGGCTGAGTTTTAATGCAGCGATTAACATTATAATTGATTCCCCTTTTCTATTTTTTCAAAATTGACGAAACCTTGATCGCGGAAACGTCCGGCGTTACCTGCAGAACGAAATCCTCGACTTTCTCGTTGACTTTCGCAAGAATCGCTTTTTCATCTTCCGATAACGCGACAAACTGAGAGACCATTTCCCGCTGCTTGCCATCGCTGGCTTCCAGCAAACCCCAGTTTCCGATATTCACGCGATGAATCCCCTCGACCTGTTCCACGACGGTAAGCAGATCCTGAGGATTGGCGACAATCAACAGGATATCGTGAGCGGACGCCTTCGGATTGTGCAGCAGCTCGACCGCGTCCTTAACCGTTTTTACGGCGACCTTGATATTGCCCGGCGCGGCCATCAACAGCGATTTGGCGATAATCGGATTGGAACCGGCCTGATCGTTGGCGACGATAATCCGGTCAACAGGAACCACCCGCGACCATTTCGTCACAATCTGTCCATGAATCATCCGATCATCCAGACGGCATAATTTAATCATTGTTCTTCCTCTTTTCTTTCAAAAAAATTCTCCTTCATCCCCAGCCGGAACTCCCTCGTCTTGGTCATAGAGCACGACGCGCTGCATCTGCCGGGATTGTTCCGTTAATGCCCGCAAAGAGTTCAGCGTCACGTCTTCCTGCATGCACAGCTCCAGCACCAGCGCCAGATTTACGCCCGCGATCAAAAACGTATGCGGCCGGTCTAAGTATAAATACATCTTTTGATTGACGCTGCCGCCGTATAAATCGGAAAGCATGACGACGGTTTCTCCCTCCGGCACTGAAGCAAAATACGCCTTGAGCTCCTCGTCGATATTCCGGCCGTCCACATAGGCGTCCAATACCGTCAGCGAAGTCTGGGGCCCCGCCAGAATTTCAATAGCTGTGGCCATCCCGCTGGCCAGATGTCCGTGCGATCCCAATAATAACCGCAATGAATCCACTCCTCTCACTCGAAAATGTAAGCGCTTAACGTTTCCTGAATTCATTCTACTTTTCCATTACTCCGGATGCCATCCGTTCTTTTTCACATAGTTAATGGAAATTTCAGTTTTTCCATTATAAATACTGGAAAAAATTAACACGGAAAAGGTTACAGCATGTTCGCTATAATGGATAAGAATACAAGTGCGGATCCATTTCAATGATCAGGGTTAACCTGCGCTTGAGGTGAAAGGGCGGAATTATGAATAATCGTCAGTTAAGAATACTTTATTATTTTTTCAGCAATGCCACGCCCTGTAAATCCGGCGACATCGCCCGGGAATTGAAATTAAGCTCGCGCACGATCCGCGACACCATCAAAGAAATGCAGCCGGCCTGTCAGGAAAACGGTTTTTCCATTCATTCGCGCAGAAACTACGGATTCGAGATTCAGATCGAGGATGAACAACTCTATCAAGCGTTCGCCGATCAGATCAACGTTACCTGCACGGTGCTCAACCAGATTAAATACAACGAAAATGAAAGCTTTCTCTTTATCGCGCGAAAGCTGGCGGCGATCGACGATTGGATTAAAATCGACGATCTGGCGGAAGAACTCAATTTTTCCCGCAGCGCTTTAAGCCCGGTTATCTCAGATATCACAACGTATTTCCGAAATCATCAGCTGACGATCCTGCATAAAAAAGGCAAAGGCATCAAGCTGACTGGATCGGAAATCAACTACCGTATGGCAATCATCCAGCTGATCGGACCACTGCATCACCAGACCCTAATTCAAAAAGATGAAACGGCGTATAACCAATTCGTCTATTGCGATCGGGATTTATTTTTAGCGATCCGCCGGGAATTCAAAATTTTTATTTCCGGCAGCGGAATCCACTTTACCGACGCAATGTTTATCTGGCTGTCATTTTATCTGATTGTACTCATGAATCGGCGCAAGCATGGTTATTCGATTGAGGCCAGTCCGGCCTTTGATTTTTTAAATCAAACGGCGTTTTTCCAGCCGGCTGCCGCGCTTTTTGAGCATCTCAGTCAAAGCTTTCCCAGCGATTTCAATGTGGATATCAACGAAGTTTATCAGTTTGCGGCATTGATGATGAGCAGAGCGGATATCAGCGACGCCCGCCGTTTTTTACGCTCAGTCGAAGCTTCGCCAATCGCTGAAACTTTTAGACAGATCAGCGAAGATTGCCGCCGCTTTTTAATTCGTCAATTTAATCTGCGGCTGACAGACAATCCAACTTTCTGCAATGAATTTCAACTCCATTTAGCGCAGATCATGATTAAACATTATTTCCATTTTGAAACAAAAATTACCTTCGGCGGCGTCATCACCAATAAATTTTCCCTCGTTTCCCCTTTAGTCACTTATCTTGGTTTTGAAGTTGCTTCACATCTGGAAAGTAAATGGCGCTTATCGCTATCCGGTGACGATTATTTTCGATTTATTAACTTCTTCATGACCTTACTGGCGTCAATTCCGGTTCCCATTCGAAAGAAACGCCTTCTGATCACCTCCGGCGCGGGGTTATCCTATTCCAGGTTTATCGGAAAACTGATCACAAATGAATTCGGTGCGTATATTGAAACTATCCGAGTATGCGAGTTTTATGAAATCCGGCATCTGAACTCTGCTGACTATGATATGATCATTACGAACTTTGATTTCAGTACCCTGCCGCAGTTTTATTCCTATGATCTGCCCTATTATCGGGTTAATTTTGAAGAAAGAGACGCCGAAACCCAGCTGAATTTAACTCAGGCATTTTCCGATATTTTTTTGATTGATGATTATTTCATCCGGGATGAAACCATTGCCTTCTATGAAACCATTCAATTTTCCAGTCTCTTGCAGATTTATCAGTTCATCGTTTATAAAAATTGCCGCACACCTAAAAAATTTCAGCGATTGATCGACGAATTTCAAAAAATAGAGACCACGATTGATTTCAAGATTGTCAACGGTACGTTGTTATTAATGGGAAATAAGAAAGATTATGGCCGAGAAGGCATCGACGTCTTTCTTTCCGACGGCAAACTCAGCCACAAAGGGAATAAAATTTCTGCCGTCATTTTCTGCACACTGGATTTTTCATCCTTGCTGAAGCTTCGGATTGCCGAGATCTATTTGATGCAGCTGCTGAGCCATTGCGACATTGGGACGCTGAAAAAAGAAAAGAATGCCTATCTGAAAAAGCTGACCTGCGAGATCTTGATTCGATTCCGGTCGGTTTAAGGAAATGCCTCCTTGGATTGTGACTAAACCGGGAATATTCCATCTTTTCCAAAAGTAAACCGAGGAATTTCTCCCTCGGCAGTTTCCTTTATTTCTCTGTCTTTCGATTCATTCTATCCCATTCTTCCAGCACAAAACCGTCTTCCCGGGTTTGCTTGCGGCAATCCCATTCCTGCGGATCCCACGTTGGAAAGAACGTATCACAGTTATAGCGGCCAGCCATCCGGCTTAACCGCAAATGAGCGGCATAGGGCAGCCACAAAGCGTAGATTTCCCCACCCCCGCCGATCACCAGCTCGTCATATTCCGGGTGTGCCTCCATCCAGGCCAGCGCTTCTTTAACCGAACGAACGATGGGAAAGTCCGGATCCTCCATTACTCGGCTTTGGATGATCAGCTGCCGTCCCGCAAGCTTGCGGCGCAGCGGCTCGGCCGTCTTCCGGCCCATCAGCAGCGGTTTTCCCATCGTATACGCCTGAAACTGCCGCAGATCCGCCGGGCAATGCCACGGCATTCGGCCAGCTTTACCCAAGCCGCCAGCTTCATCCAGTGCGGCGATCATCGTAATTTCCATGCCGTTCCTCCCTTTTCTTGAATGCCTGTTCCACTCTGTACGCATTAGCATGCCTCATAAAGAAAGCCAGGTTCATTGACGGGCCTGGCTTTGTTATTCCATTAATTTGCGACGATATTGACGACCTTGCCCTTGATCACGATGATCTTGCGGATCGTCTTCCCTTCGATAAACGGCTGAACGTTCTCGACCGCTAACGCCTTTTCCTTCAGCTCGTCTTCCCCGGCGTCCACCGACGTCATGAACTTGCCGCGCAGTTTGCCGTTGACCTGAACGACGACTTCCGTTTCATTTTTCACCAACTTCGCTTCGTCATAGGTCGGCCAGCTTTCATAAGCAATCGTTTCCGCGCCGGTTAAGTGCTGGTACATTTCCTCGCCGATGTGCGGCACAAACGGGCTCAGCAGCTTGATGAAGCCCAAAAGCATTTCGCGGTTGATCTTGTCGGCGCGGTAGCATTCGTTGACAAAAATCATCATCTGTGAAATCGCCGTATTGAAGTTCAGCGTTTCAATATCCTCCGTGACCTTTTTCACGGTGAAGTGATACGCGTAGTCCAGCTGCGGCGTCGGTTCGTCCGTAACTTTCTCCGGCTGTTCCATGACTAAACGCCAGACGCGTTCCAGCCATTTGCGCGAAGCGTCGACGCCCTTTTCGCTCCATGGCTTGCTGGCCTCTAACGGTCCCATAAACATTTCGTACAGCCGCAGCGTATCCGCACCGTACTTCTCGACGATGACATTCGGATCGACGACATATTCCGGGAATCGTTTGCCCATTTTAATCCCGTTGGAGCCGAGGATCATGCCTTGATGGACAAGCTTGTGGAACGGCTCCTTGACCGGGACGACGCCCTTATCATACAGGAAATTGTTCCACATCCGGCTGTAAAGCAGATGTCCGACCGCATGCTCCGGACCGCCGATATACAGGTCAACCGGCATCCAGTGTTTTAACAGCTCCGGATCAGCCAGTTCCTTCTCATTATGCGGATCGATGTAACGCAGGAAATACCAGCTGCTGCCGGCGCTGCCCGGCATCGTGCTCGTTTCGCGGCGGCCCTGGACGCCGTTTACTTCCACACTCACCCAATCCGGGGCTTTCTCCAGCGGCGAAGCGCCGGTTTTTGACGGACTGTAATCGTTGAGGTCCGGCAGTAACAGCGGCAGCTGATCATCGCTTAACGCGACGGTATCGCCGTTATCCAAATGGACGATCGGAATCGGCTCGCCCCAGTAACGCTGGCGGGCGAAAATCCATTCACGCAGCCGGTAATTGACTTTTTTCTGGCCGCAGTGATGCTCGCCCAGCCACTGGATCATTGTGTCAATCGCGTCCTGCTTGTTCATGCCGTTTAAGAATTCCGAGTTGATATGCACACCGTCCTGAGTCCAGGCTTCCTCGGCGACGTTGCCGCCTTCCAGGACCGGAATGATTTCCAAACCAAACTTCTTAGCGAAGGCATAGTCGCGGTCGTCGTGAGCCGGTACCGCCATGATCGCACCGGTGCCGTAGGTAGCCAGAACGTAATCGGAAATCCAGATTGGGATCTGCTTGCCGTTGACCGGATTGATCGCATACGCGCCGGTGAAGACGCCGGTCTTCTCCTTGTTTAATTCCGTACGTTCCAGATCCGATTTTGTCGCACACTGCCGCTTGTACTCCTCGACCGCCGCTTTCTGCGACGGCGTCGTGATCTGATCAACCAGCGCATGCTCCGGCGCTAAAACGCAGTAGGTCGCGCCGAACAGCGTGTCGCAGCGGGTTGTGAAAACCGTGAATTGCTCCGCATGTCCAGCAACCTGGAAATCCACCAGTGCGCCGATCGACTTGCCGATCCAGTTGCGCTGCATTTCCTTTGTGGATTCCGGCCAGTCCACCTCGTCCAGTCCTTCCAAAAGCCGCTCGGCATACTGCACGATGTCGATGACCCACTGACGCATGTTCTTGCGCACAACCGGATAACCGCCGCGCTCGCTCTTGCCGTCGATGACCTCGTCGTTGGCCAGAACCGTGCCCAATTCCTCACACCAGTTAACCGGCATCTCAACGCATTTTGCCAGGCCGCTTTCAAACAGCTGCTTGAAAATCCACTGCGTCCATTTGTAGAACGAAGGATCGCACGTCGATACCTCGCGGTCCCAGTCATAGCTGAAACCTAACATTTTCAGCTGACGCTTAAATGTTTCGATATTTTTCAGCGTGAAGCCGTTGGGATTGTTGCCGGTCTGGATCGCATACTGCTCCGCCGGCAAACCGAAGCTGTCAAAGCCCATTGGATGAAGCACGTTGTAGCCCTGCATGCGCTTCATGCGGCTGACGATGTCGGTCGCCGTGTAGCCCTCCGGATGGCCGGCATGCAGACCGACCCCGGATGGGTACGGGAACATATCCAACGCGTAAAACTTCGGCTTGGAAAAGTCCCAGGCATCGGTTGCGAACGTCTTGTTCTCCTCCCATACCTTCTGCCATTTTGTCTCAATACTCTTGTGATCGTAGCTCATAAAATTCATCCTTTCTCAAACAAATAAAAAACGCCCTTCATCTAAGGACGTCAGCGCGCGGTACCACCTTAGTTCACAGAAAGATCCCTTCTGTGCCCCTCTTTTTCCTTTAACGCAGGAAGTCACGGAATCCTTGATTTCAGATTCAGCTCCAAGGTCAGTTCGTTCGGGTCTGCCGCCGGTTTGCACCTGACACCGGCTCTCTGATCGGTCAGACGGTAGAATTACTATTCCTTTTCATCGCTTATTCAAGAATAACAAAATCCCCGTTTTAAGTCAATCAAATCTTGCCTGAAAAACAAGGGTTTTCATCGTTGTTTCTTTTTTATGAAACGTTTTCCTGAACCCTCTTTTTTCTGCCTGTGATCCCGCTAAAAAAATGCCGGAAAGGCTTTTCAATTCTTGTCAAAACGGCTACAATAAGAAAATGAATAAGGGAATAAGCATACGCTTAGACAAAAACCAAGATTTGTAGTTGAAGTTCCTCGCCAATATGATATGATATTTACATGATCTAGTTTTGATAACTAGATTAAAAAGGAGCTGATAGTATGTTTCGTTGGTTTAAGAATGTTCAGGATCCGATCAGCAGCTACACCCATTTTCTCGGCGCCTGCTTCGGCGTGATCGCCACGTTGGTGTTTATCGCCGCCGGAGTTGCGAACCAACGTCCGCTTAAAACGATTCTGGCCTGCTGCGTATTCAGCGCTTCGATGATCGCGTTGTACAGCGCATCCAGCTATTATCACACACTGAGCTGGGATCATCCGCATCACACGTTGTTCCGCAAGCTGGACCATTCGATGATCTATGTGCTGATCGCCGGCACGTACACCCCGCTGTGTCTGACCTATCTGCCGGGGCGGGAGGGAATTACGTTTGCGGTTGTGATCTGGACGATCGCACTGGCCGGCATCATCGCGAAGATCTGCTGGCTGAGTGCGCCGCGGATTCTGTATACGCTGCTGTATCTGGCGATGGGCTGGGCCGTACTGTTTGACTGGAGCGGTTTCTCGCAGATGCCTTCCGGCTGCCTGATGCTGATCGCGCTGGGCGGAATCGCGTACACGATCGGCGCCGTGATCTATATGATCAAAAAGCCGGATCTGTCGAAGCAATGGGGATTTCACGAACTGTTCCATCTGTTCATTCTGCTGGGATCGTTCTTTCACTTCATCGCAGTGCTGAGCTACATTCTGCTTTAGCGCATCCCGTTCCCTAATCCATTTAAAAGTAAAGAAAGAGAGTTCAACTATGATTCGATTAATTTCTGATTCCTCCACGCTTTATTCCATTGAAGAAGGCAAGGCGCTGCCCTGCGACATCACGCCGCTGTGTGTTACGATCAACGGCAAGACTTACCGCGAATTTGAAGAAATCGACGCCGAGACGTTTCTGGGCTTGATCAAAGCCGGCTACATTCCTTCCTCGTCGCAGCCTTCGATGGGCGAGCTGATCGAGCTGTTTGAAAAATATCCGGATGATGAAATTCTCGTCATTTCCATGGCGGACGGCTTGTCAGGAACGTATCAGACGGCGGAAGCGGCGCGGCAGCACACGGAGCATCCGGAACGGATTCACGTAGTCAATTCCCAAACGCTGTGCGGACCGCATCGGTATCTGGTGGACCTGGCGGCGCGGCTGATTCGCGACGGGCGGCAGATCGAAGATATTCTGGAAACACTTCAGAATAAAATTGCGACGAGCCTGTCGTTCTTATTGCCGCAGGATTTCAGCTATCTCAAGCGCGGCGGCCGGTGCACGCCGATGGCGGCGGCAATGGGCGGCCTGTTGAAATTACAGCCGATCATGATTCAGGCCGAAGAAGGCCGGCGGCTGGAAAAGTTCGGCGTCGGCCGCAGCTTTGACGCCGCGGTCAAATCGGTCTTAGGCAAGCTGGAGGAACACGTCCGCAACGCCCGCGTTCAGATCAGCGTATCCCATGCGTTCAGTAAGGAACAGGCTGAAAAGGTTCTGGCCAGAGTTAAGGAGCGGTTTCCGGAAGCTGAATGCGTTCTCTACGATCTGTCCTGCGCGTTTATTACTCAGGGCGGACCGCGGTGTATTGCGATCCAGTCAATCGAATTGTAATCGGAACTGATTTTATCAACGGACGGCGCGCAGAAAATGCGCCGTTTTTTACTTTATTTTCGAATTCTTTGCCCCTGCCCGATCCTGCTTGTTTGCCAGCTTGATCAAAGTGGTTATGATCTGTGCATGTTGAGAAAACTGTGCGCGAATTCTTTTCACCGGACAGTTTAAAGTCAGCTCAGTTGATTTCCTTGCATATTTAATGAGGAAAAATCCCACTTACATTTCAATCTGCCTGTCGCCCAGACCCGTCAAAACATAGCCTGCTCTCTTTTGAATTCTTTCAAATCGTCGAAAACAGGACAAAAGATTGCGCTTTCAAACCAGTCGTTTTATAATTAATTTTGAAATGAGGGATATCACGTGAAAATTGGTTACAATCAAGTCTGCATCAATCCTACCTTCAGCTGTCTGCCGGTCGGATTTCTGACGCAGGCCGAGCCGCTGAATAAAATTCGCGGTGATTTATATGCCCGCTGTCTGCGGATGGTAGACGATGGTCGGGAAGTGATCTTGATCACATTTGATTCGCTGGGAATTTCGCAGGACGTTCAGGAGCGGATGGAGGAATCGCTGCGCCGGGCCGTCGGCGAAGACGCGCTGATCACTTTCAGCTGTTCCCATACGCATTATGCCCCTTCTTTATGCAACGCACTGGGTTTTATTGAAGAAAATACCCCTTATCTTGAGAGTCTGGATATCAAGCTGCTCAATCTGGTCAGAAACTGCCGGATGAGCGAAGACGCGCAGCTGACGGTTTCCTATCAGGTGCGCAATTTCACCGGTGTCGGCCGCTGCCGGCTGTCTCAGGGCAGCGATCAATTTGTTCTGGCCGGAGTTCTGAGCTTTTTCAAAGAGGGTCTACGGATTGGCAACTTCCTAATCTACAACTGTCACCCGACGATCTCCGCCGAGGATGCCGATTACCTGTCCTCCGATTATCCGGGCGCGGCGCTGGATATTCTGAAGCAGCGTTACCCGAAGGAATTCTTCCTGTTCTTACAGGGACCGTGCGGCGACGTTTCGACACGGTTCACCCGTCAGGCCAAGAATTACGACGAAGTCATCCGGCTGGCCAATGAAATCGTATCGGCTTGGGAAAAGATGATGAAGCTGACCCCGCGGATGCAGCCGCTGAAGCTGGATTGGAACGATCAGACGCTGCCGATTCACAAAGGCTTGAAAACGTTTGACATCAATCAGATGGATACGGCAAGCTTGAGCGAGAAAGAAATCCGCGAGCTGCATACGGGAGCGAAAATGGTCGAACAATACCGCGGCATGTTGGCGATGCTGCCCAATGAAGTACGATTCACGCGCGTCAGCCTGGGACCGTTCCGGCTGATCTTTAATCCGTTTGAGCTGTTCTCCGGTTATATGCAGAATCTGGATCCGAAAAAAGACGTGCTCGTCTGTTATTCGCAAGGCTATCTGGGCTATCTGAGCTGCCCGGACAATCAGGAAATCTCGTACGAAACGATGATCGAAATTTGTTCCAACGACGATAAAAAAGCAGTCGCCGAACTCATTCGCAGCTGTTAGAGAAAACAAACAATCTACCCCATCCGGATCCGATAAAAGGATCCGGATTTTTCTTTATCGTCTGCCAGCGGATCAACTTCCAAGCTGTCACTAAACAGATTGATATTCGATAATAATTTATCGTAATACGATAAATATATATTGATTCTCAAGATTTTCCTGTTATAATCAAAGCATGAAAAGAGGTTGATGTTATGGACAATAAAAAACTGGCGTTTCTGCTTAAACTGTTCGTCGTCATTCTGGCGGTCGCTGGGACTTGTTTTCTTTCGGGCTCTGCATTCCGAGTCTGCTTCATGAGTTGATTTTATTCTACCGCCGGACGCTGAATGAAGAACTGCCGCTGCAGCTGCTGTCCGCCACGGCAGCCGTGATCCTGTATATCGCGCTGGTCTTATTCTGGCGGATCTGCACGCGGATCGGCCGCAACCGTTCGTTCTGCCATGAAAACGCCGAAGGTCTGCGCTGGATCTGCAAGCTGGCGCTCTTTGACACCGCGCTGTGCTCTGATCGGCTGCCTTTACGCGCTGTTCCTCAACATCCTGCATCCGGTTCTGATGCTGGGCGGATTGGGAATCATGGCTTTGGGCGGGTTGATCGCCGTGGCCGCCTACACGCTCGCCTATCTGGTCACGATCGCCGAACAGATCCAGACGGAAAACGAACTGATGGTGTAAGCCTATGGAAATCAATGTAACGTTAGACGTCATGCTGGCAAAGCGCAAGATGAGCGTGACCGAATTATCCGAGCGGATCGGCATCACGATGGCGAATGTGTCGATCTTGAAAAATGGCAAAGCGAAAGGCATCAAATTTGAGACGCTATGCAAGATCTGCGACGTGCTGGATTGTCAGCCAGCGATCTGCTGGAATTCAGGCGGGAGGCAGGCAAAATGAGCGAAAGCCGGCCGGTAAGCGGCGCGTCTGAAAAGACGGCCATGAGATTCTCCTGGTCAGCCGCGGCGATCCTCAGTTTCCCCATGGCGTTTCTGTACGTCGGTTACGCGATGGGCTTTGAAGACTTCCGGCTGATGACCTACCGCAACCCGGCCGTGGTCATCTTCACGCTGCTCTATTTGTTCCTGGTCAGTCACGGCGCAAACCGGTTAGACCGGCCAGCCAGCCGCGAAAGCAGACTCTGGGCGGGATGCCTGCTGACGACAGCGCTCTCCTTATGCTTTCTATCAGCCGACGAGCTTCTTCGCCCTGTTGCAGATTCTGGCGCTGCATCTGGAAGCGGTGTACTGGACACTGTGCCGAACCCGCATCTTAATCCACAACCGGACCAGCGGCAGCTTTCCGTTTGAACTGGCCTGGGGCTTCTGTGTTCTGCCGCTGCGTCATTTTCTACTGCGAATCAAGGTGCTGAGCAGTGCGCTGCGCGATTATCTGGCCGATCGCAGCCGCGGCGCGCACAGTCCGGCATGGATCGGCTTCTCGCTGCTTTTAGCCGGCGGAATCGGAATGACGGCCTGGAGCTTGCTGAGCGGCGCCGATCCGTTCTTCGCCGAAGTCGCGGAGCAGGTCGCGCCGGGTGTTCGGCTGGCTTTCGCCGCAGACGCTGCTAACCGTGATTCTCTCGCTGCCGGTCGGCGCGTGGCTCTTTGGTCTGGCAGGCGGCAGTTTGTACCAGGCCGAACCGGCCGTCCCGCTGTGGCGATGGCAGGCAGCGCTGGCCCGGATGCAGGTTTTGCCAGGCTTCACGACGGCGCTGGTGATCGGCGTGCTGTGCGGAATTTACGCTTGTTCTTCGCGGTGGAGGCTTACGCCTATCTCACGCAGTTGATCGCCGGCGCCATCACCGTGACGCTGGCCTGTCAGTACGCCGTTCAGGGCTTCTGGCAGCTCTGCGGCATTGTGTTGTTAAATCTCAGCGTGCTGGCGGTTCTGCACACGCTCAGCGAAACTTCCCTGCTCGCTCCCGGCCGCCTGCGTTCGCTGGCGAAGCTGTTCAGCGTCTGCCACGATCGCGTTTGTCCTGTTAGCCGGATTAAAGCTGGCGATGTACGCGCTAGTTTACGGCTGGACGCTGCGCCGGGTGCTGGCGGTCTGGGCCTTGAGCGTGTTGGCGGTCGGCGCAGGTCTGGCCTGGGTACGCTTGAAAACGGATCATCCCGGCCGCCCGCTGGGGCATTCTGTACGCGCTGATCAGCTTCACGCTGCTGGGCTGCTTCCCGTTAGAACAGCTGGACACGCTTCTTCCTTAATTTGCATTGAGAGGAAAACAAAATCGGATCCTCCGGGAAAATGAAAAAGAGTTCTCGTTTGAGAACTCCCGAAGAAACCGCGCGTCGCGGTTTCTTTTCGTTCATGCACAAATGCAGCCTGCCGCTTTCAGGATCCACTGCTTTCTGATAGATGAAAGGCCGTCTTTCGTCCTGGACGCTTCGACCGGCACTTCAAGGCTGTGACCGACGCCGGCATCTCAGCTTTATTCCCCGTTCTGAAAGTCCAGCGTTATCGTGCCGTCGGCATTCATCCGCACCGCTTCCTTATCCAGGAAACGCCGCCGGGCATCCTCCAGATAGGCCTTCTGCGACGGGTACAGCGGCTTGAACTGGGCGACGATCTGGTTTGCCTTTTCGGCGTTGTTGCCTAACAGTTCGTCGGCGATAAAGACCAGCGCCTTCGCCGGTTTGACATAGGCTTTATCTTCGTCGGCAATCCGGAAATCCTTGCCATGATAAGCCCCGGTCGATCCGCTCGAGCCCGGCTGGATCGTCGGCAGCACCGCCGACAGATCGCCCATGTCCGTACAGCCCGTTCCCCAATGGGTCTGAATCAAAATTTCATCTTCGCTGACAATCCGTTTCATCGCCGCCAGCGCAACTTCGTTCATCGCTTCGTCATCATGCATCGGACAATACCCCGGCCGATCCTGCAGCGTGACCGTCGCGCCCATCGCCGCAACCGACGCCGCGATCGCGCGGTTGATCCGGCGGTTGGCCTGAACAATAGCTTCCAACGAAGCCCCGCGGACATAGCTTTCAATCTTAACTTCCTCTGGGATCGCGTTGACCGCCTGTCCGCCTTCGGTGATGATCGGATGAAAGCGGATATGTTCATCGTCACGGAACGTTTCGCGCAGAGCGTTGACCGCCTGCAGCGCCTGCATGGCGGCATACAGCGCGTTGATGCCCTTGTCCGGCGAACCGCCGGCATGCGAGGCCAGACCATGAACCGTGATGTTTTTCACGATACAGCCGTTGTTGCCCCGCGCCAGCTGGTAAACATGCTTCATCCCCGGATCGTCGAAGGTATGGATCAGCACGCACAGATCGACGTCCTCAAAATAACCGCGCCGCATGAAACTCCACCTTGCCGCCGAAAAATTCAATCTTGCCTTCGGCGCGCAGCTGTTCGCGGTAACCCACTTCGATCAGCTCCTCCGCCGGCACCGCCATCAGCGGATGGAGCCGCACAGCCCGTCCAGCACGCCCGGCTGCTTCAGGGCCGCCGCCGCGCCGACCAACCCCGCTGCCTGCGCGTGATGGCCGCAGGCATGCACCGCCTTCGTTACCGGATCGCAATCCGGATGCTCCGCGCAGATCAGCGAATCCAGCTCGCCCATCAGACACAGCTTCGGGCCGGGCCGGCCGGTGTCCAGATCGGTGTAAAAGCCAGGTATCCCCTCCGGTTTGACCAGCTCATAGCCCAGGTCGGTAAAAATTTGTTCCAGATACGCGCTTGTCTTCCATTCCTTAAAGCCCGTTTCCGGGTGCTTCCAGATCACTTCCGCAGTTTTACAGATGAGCGGCGCTTGTTCGTCCACCGCCGCGTTTAAGATCGCGTCTCGATTCATCAGGTTTCTCCCCCATTCTTTTCTCTATTATACCGCTTCTTGCGCGCGCAAAGAAGCCGCAATCGTCAACCGAGTTGAAAAAAACAGCCGGATCGCTTACACTAATCAAGAGATAAGGAGAGATTCGCTTATGTTTAGTATTGAAACAAGCTGGCCTGACGTTCAGGCTTATTTTAAAACAAACGACAGCGTGATGATCATCACCGGCAGTCTGGAATGCCACGGCGTCCACAATCCGTTAGGCGTCGATACTTTGGTTCCCGAGGCGCTGGCGCAGCGGATTGAAAAGCAGACGGAAATCCTTGTGCTGCCGGCGCTGCCGTTTGGCTCATGCGACTATCTGCGGGGATTTCCCGGCACCGTCAGTCTCAGCACGGAAACGCTGCGGCGCGTCCTGCAGGAGATCGTCGACAGTATGCGGGCTCATGGCGCGCGGCGGTTTCTGTTTCTGAACGGTCATGGCGGTAATCTGCCGGCGCTGGAACAGGTCGCTTTAAAATTGAACAGCCAGGGCGATCTTGGGATCATCGCCAACTGGTGGCAGATGGCCAAAGAAATCGATCCGGCCTGGGGCGGCGGCCATGGCGGCGGGGAAGAAACGGCGGCGATGCTTGCGATCTGTCCGCAAGCCGTCCATCGCGAGCGCTGCCGTGAATCCACGCTGAAGCCGCTCAGTGAGAACATCACGACAACCGGCTTTAAAACCGTTCAGTTCAAGGGGGTAACGCTGACGATGCCCCAACCCATCGCCGCGATCTGCGACAACGGCTGGACCGGGCCTGATCAGCCCGGCTACGGCTTCCGCTTCGTGGGGCGAAGCGATGCTCGAGGCGATCAGCCAGCTTCTGGTCCAGCTGATCGACGAATTGAAACACATCCCGTTAGGAGAAGCCCATGAAGTCCGCTAATCCGTTCCCGTTTTCCGATGACAACAAAGCGTTATCACACCTGGAATTATTATCTGCGCCATCGTTTTGGCAAAAAGATCGCCAAAGGTTCCGCTGGACGGTGGGTTCACCTGCCCCAATCGCGACGGCACCCGCGGCTATGGCGGCTGTACGTTCTGCACCAGCTCAGGCAGCGGGGAATTTGCCGGAGACCGGGCTGAACCGCTGTTAGATCAATATATTAAAGGCCAGGCCGTCATGCACCATAAATGGCCGGACGCCGACTTTATTCCCTATTTTCAAGCCTACACCAACACCTATGGTCCGCTTTCTAAAATCCAGGCCTGCGTGAAACCCTTTTTAGACCGCCCGGAAGTCGCGGCGATTGCGATCGCGACCCGCGCCGACTGCCTGGAACCGGAAAAGATCGCCTGGCTGGCATCCTGCTGCGCAAGCAAGGAAATCTGGCTGGAGCTGGGCGTGCAGAGCGTTCACGACGCCACCGCGCAGACGATCAACCGCGGTCACAGTTATGCCGAGGTGGTCGAAACCGTTCAGCGCCTGGCGTTGACCCCGTTAAAAATCTGTGTTCATCTGATCGACGGTCTGCCGGGTGAAGATGAAGAAATGATGCTGGAAACCGTGCGGCAGATCAACCGGCTGCCCATCCACGCCGTCAAGCTTCACATGCTTCATTTAATGCGGGATACGCAGCTGGCCCGCCGCTATGCCGAACAGCCCTTCCCGCTGTTGTCACGCGAGGAATATGTGCGTCTTGTCGTGCACCAGCTGGAATTGTTAAGACCGGAAATCATCATTCAGCGGCTGACTGGCGACGGTGCCTCGGATGCGCTGATCGCGCCGCAGTGGACTCTAAAGAAGACGATTGTCCTCAACGAGATCGACAAGCTTATGGCCCGGGAGAAGACATGGCAGGGCAAGCGGGCAGCGCATGGCTGAGAATATCAATACGGTCAATCACCGCTGGATCCGGGAAACATTCGAGCATGTCAACCTGGCCGTCGACGCCACCTGCGGCGGAGGCAACGACACCGTTTTCCTCGCCGGTCTGGCCGACAATGTGCTGGCGCTGGACATCCAGCTCGAAGCGGTGAGGAAAACGCAGAAAAAAACCGCCGGCTTCGCCAACGTGACGGTCATTCAGGCCGATCATGCCGAACTGGCGCGTTGGCTGACGCAGCCGGCCCAGATCATTGTCTTTAACCTGGGGTATCTCCCCTATTCTTCCAGCCCGCTGATCACGACGCCTAAAACAACCCTGCCGGCACTGGACGCCGCCATATCGCATCTGACGCCGGATGGCTTGTTGGCGCTGGCCTGTTACCGCGGCCATGCGGGCGGCATGGAAGAATGGCAGGCCGTCGTCGGCTGGATCGAGCAACTAGGCTCAGCCTGGAGCGTGCGGTCCTATACCGACGGCCGGCCGGCAGCGCCGATTCTGTACTACCTGCGCCGGAGCTGACCGTCAGAAAAAGCATGAAATAAGAAACGCAAACAGATAAACTGATCTTTCAAAAAGAATCCCCATCTGAGGATTCTTTTTCTTAAGGGATCTGACGACGGCGCACCGCTTCCTGCCAGGCGCAGAAATCCCGCCGGGCGATCAACAGTCCGATGCCCTGATTGTTTGCCGGATTCAGCCGCCGTTCCACTTCTTCCGGACACAGCCACACCGGCTCCGCCATCATCTGCCGTTCCCTGACCGTCAACGCGCGGGGATGCAATCCCGCTTCACAATGCGCGACGAAGAACGTGCTGTGATTACGCCGCTGCAGCCGATGATATTCGTCTTCTATCCAGCCCAGTTCGATCCAATCCGTCAGCACCGCGCCCAATTCCTCCCGCGCTTCCCGGACGGCGGCCTGACTCGCACTCTCCCCATTCTCAATCCCGCCGCCGCAGCTTTCCAGATGATCGCGCAGGCCGAATTCATCTTGTCCCAACACATGAATCATCCCGATCCGCCCCTGCGGATTGATCACAAATACGCGCGCGGTTTTCCGCAGCGTGAGAATCGGCTGATCGGGATCTACGGTATCTTCAAAAATACCTAAGCATGCCATAAGCTTTCCTCCTTCTCCCATCTAAGACAAATGAAAATGTTCATCCAAACAACCTTGTTTTTCTCGATGAAATCTGAGAACCTCAGCGCCAGACAGAACAGACTTGCGATTCAAAAAACCAGAAGAAATCAAAAAAAGA
>QFCE01000317.1_pt1 | contig 24231 bp, 27 predicted proteins | sample 5346091 | NCBI WGS metagenome assembly QFCE01 (sample SAMN09062252, study PRJNA434731) | Human gut metagenome, whole genome shotgun sequencing project. | isolation source: stool timepoint A chromium assembly | host: Homo sapiens | collected 2015 | reverse complement strand
ACTTACTGTGAGAGGGGCAAAGATGGTTTCCTGCTGAACGATGGCCAGATCTGCCGCCTGAATTTCGTCTTTTACCTGTGCGTATACATGGTCGTAATTCCAGTCGCCGGATTCGCTGTAGCCGGAATCGGTAAGATTTTGCTGATAGAAGTTATCGCCGACGGCCACTACGGATACGGTGGAAATTTCAGGAGCCTGGGCCTTTTCCTCCACCTGCTTCTTTTCTTCCTCTATGCGCCGGGCCTCTTCTTTTGCGGGCTTTTGTATCAGGTGGTAATCCAGCTGATAGAAGACGGCAAAGAGAAGAAGCAGAACGGCCACAGAGCTGATCAGGCTGATGCGGGAATGGCTGCGTTCTTTATAATTCAAAGGGATATTTTCATTTTTTTTCATAAGATTACCTCAATATATACTCCGGGTATTTTGCAGAATATCGTGATTTTCAAGTTTTATAGATGTTAAGGGCAAAGATGCCTGGCATCTTTTTTTATTATAGCAATTTTTTTCTGAAAGTGAAAGACCAAAAAGAGAAAGTCTGCCTCAGCCTATGAATTGCGGGGAAGAGATTGGAGCAGGTATTTTTCCAGCACAGGGAACTGGACGGGACCGATGGTAAGAACACTTTCGTGAAATTTTACCATGTCAAAATTTTCCCCCAGGCGTTTCTGGCAGGCTGTGCGCAAATCCAGGAAATTCAGATATCCAAGGTAATATTTCAGGTAGTTGGCAGGGGTTTCCACAATATACTGGAAAATTTCCCCGACAGCGGAAAGCTCTGTGATGCCAAAGGTACGAAGAAACTGCGTGGTTTCGCCTAAATCCCAGCCGTGATAATGAATGCCGATGTCAAGAAGCGAGAAAAGGCAGAGATTTACGCTGCGGTTCAGCCAGGCCAGACGGGCCACATCGACAGCGGCTTCATCTTCGAGAAAAGCGGCTGCGTAGCCGTAGGCAAAGGACTCAATGTAGGTGGCCCACCCCTCCACATAGCCGCTGGAATCCATGAGATAACGGATGTGAGAAGGGGTTTTGCGGCCAAAGGAAACCGTCTGGTACAAATGCCCCGGAAATCCCTCGTGAGCAAGCGTGGTAAAAAGCTCCAGATTGGATGGATTTTGCCCGCGGTTTATGTAGATCACGTTGGGGCTCTGGGTATCCAGAGGCGGTGTCAGGTAAAAGGCAGGACTGAGAAAATCTTCCATAGAAGGATGCACAGAGCGGATTTCATAGGAAACATCGGAAAGCTCCGGGAAATCAGCCTTCATCTGTTCCCGGAGGGCTTCCATGACCTGGTCAGGCTCCATGTCCGGCAAATCTACGCTGCCGTTTACCTTGGATGCCAGAGAGCCCTGTTCCCGCAGCATTAGCTGAATTTCCTTCATATCCTTCAGAAGCTGGGAAGCCAGCCGTTTTTCAATGCGGGCCAGGGGCTGATAGACACCGGTCTGACTTTGTATGAGGTAGAGATAATATTCTTTTCCACCGGGAAAGCCTGCAAGCCCGCGGCTGCTTTTTCCGGTGCCGCGAAGAGCGCAGAGCCCGTCGATCAGATTTTGATAGGCGGGAAGAACCTCTTGACAGAGGAGCTCCTTGTGGACGGCGTTAAGCTTTTTCTGTTCCGCTTCGGAGAATTTGCCGTAATCGGAAAGCTTTTGGGAAAAGATTTCCAGCATATAATTGGAATCCGGATTTTCAATAAAAGCTGCACACTGGGCCAGGATGCGTTCCAGAGTTTCGTCGCTCATGAAAACGCCGGCTTCCGATTTCTGGTTTTCAAATTCCAGAATGCTTTCAAAATAAGCCGGAACGCTTTTGAGGAGATTCAGATAATCGGAGATATCCTCGTCCCGGTAAAAGGCATATTCAGCCAGAAGGACAGGGAGCTGCGCCTGAATGCCAAGGCTTGGGCCAAGAATCTCTTCCAACAGATAATTGTCGCCAAGAGAGCGCTGCGTGTGGTAATAAAGAAGCAGCATGTCAAGGGTGAGCTGGTTCTCGCGGGAGAGCTTGCTGTAGGAGAAGCCTTTGAGCTGGTTTTCCCGTGTTTCACACAGCTTGTAGACTTCCTTGGGATCGGTTGCGACAGTTCCCAGCGAGACCTCCCGGGAAGGAATGTCGAGTTTTTCCGGGTTGGCCAGAGAGTAGTGGAGATTCAGAGTGTTGGAGGAGACCTCCTGTCGGAACAGATCCTTTGTGTACTGCTCAAATTTTACATTTTCAGAGAAAGGATGATTGGCCAGAAAGCCGATTCCTGCGCCGGTCAGGAGTACAAAGCACAAAAAAAGAGCTGCCCAAAGCGGTTTGTGTTTCTGGGGCAGGCGTGATTTTAATGTGGACAGATTCATGGGAAATCCTTCCGGTGATTCATTTTTACTATCTTATTGGAAAGAAAAGGATTCTATGCCATGAATCAAAACAAGTTAGGAGCAGATATAGCTGGACAGACTGCAGAGGCGGGGTATGACAGTGAAATAATGCCAGGGAAAAAGGTTAATGCAACTGCCCTCACATATCATTGGTGGGGGCAGATTGCATAGCGTGTTTCACTTATGAAGGTTTCGGATTTAAAATGTAAATTCATCCTTTGGGCAGCTTAGGTCGGATTCACTGAATGATGTAGTATATATCCAGTCGATACCTTCCAGTTCGGAATACTCATAACTGGGGCCTAAGTATAGCACGGGTGGGGAATATGCAAATACGGGGATACAAAAGACAATAAAGCAGATGGCATAAAGGATTAAGCCCATATACCATTTCTGGCGTGGAATATGCAGGCTTAAATGTTTTATTCTTCGGAATACAAAATTCTTTTTTCCTCGGGATAATTGCGGAATAAAGGTGTGCGGTTGGAGGGCAGAAGCAGTTTGAATAATGGAATGTCCATAATGCCGAAGCTCTTCAGGGGTAAGGGATGAGGCAACTTTTTCGTCGCAGGCCAGTTCGGAGATTTCATATATTTCTTTATAAAACAAATAGATAAAAGGATTCCAACAATGAAGCAGCATAGCAAAAAAAGTGAAGATACGGATAACTACGTCAGAGGATTTTACATGTTGCAGCTCATGTTTGATTATTGAAGGGAGAGCAGTCTCTTCCACTGCGGAGGTAAGGACAACACAGGGCTTAAGAATTCCGTAGGTAAAGGGAGAAACATCAGCATTGCAGTATAATAGCGTGATATGACGTCGGATATTCATCTGGTTTTTTATAAGAAGAAATTCTTTTTGATGTTTTGAGTCGGGGTGAAAATGGAGGATTGCCTTGCGACGAAAACTTAAATAACGATAAATCTGATAACTTATGAAAAGTGAAAGTATCAAGAACCATACTGGCAGTAAATATTTGTAAATATGACCGCCTGGATTCGCATACAGTTCCGTAGGGGTTTGGATGAGTTTGTCAGACAGGTGAAGATACTGATCCATGATTTCCCCGGGCTTATGCGGGAAAAGCGTATTTGCCAGAAGATTTTTGACAAGAGAAAAAGGAAAAAGAAAGCAGAGCAATATGCATTTCAGAAGGAAATATTGAAAGCTGGCATGAAGCTTGTCATGAAAAATTTTGGTAAAGATAAGATAGATACAGAATGGTATTGTTCCGGTCAGAGAAACTGCAAAAATCAGTTCAAAGTATAATCTCATAGCTTTCCTTTCGTGGCTGCTGCGCCAATTGAAACCTTATTTTTGAGAAGAATCGTTTGTTTCCGTAAGAGAATCTAAAATTTTGTGAAGTTCTTCTGCATCGCTTTGAGAAATGGTGTAATTGGGAACTAATGCGAGCAGAAGATTTTTAATGGAACCTGAAAATGAGGAATCAACAAATTCCTGAGCAGCCTGTCGGGAAAAACTGTCTTGGGTTATTTTGGCAAAATAAGTGCGCCGTTTTCCGGCAACGTGGTTTACATCCACCAGATTTTTTTCCATTAATCGGGTGAGGTAGGTGTGAGCGGTTGTTTTTGCCCAATTCCAATGCTGCTCTTCATTACAGAAATTTAAAATCTCTGCAAAGGAAACAGGGTTTTTTTGATTCCAGAAAAAAGTCATCAGTTTATATTCTAAATCGGATAATTCAGTGTTTTTATGCAAGTCAAAATTTCTCCTTTTATATTTTATATAAGAAGTTTAACAGATAGCAATAGTTAAGTCAATGTTTGTTCTACAAATAGTAGAAAAATATTGACAAAAAGTAAAATAGGAAGTAAAATATACTACAATAAGTAGAACAAAAAGAAAGGAGGAAGGGAATAAGATGAATAAAAAGAAATATATGTTAATCATTTTGAGCTTACTGTTGATTATCAGTACAGGATGTGGGGCAAAAGAAACAAAGAAGTCTGGTATAAGCGAGACGCCTACAGCAACTAAGGAAGGGGGAGATGAGCAAGGGAAAGAAGAAGTAAAAGAACAAAGGGAGGCTGTTATTGTAAACCCTTCAGAGCTTCCGGAACCACCTCGCAATCAGAAGGAGTATGATGAAATGTTTGGAGTTGTGGATGAAGATGGGAAATGGATTCCGCCTGAAGGAGCTTACAGAGATCCCAAGACGGGAAATATTAAAAATAAAGACGGTATAGTTATCGCCGGAGGCAAGACACCGCATCCGGCGCGACCGGGCTCAAAGGGCTAGTAAAAACAAAGACATTTGCGTTGGAAAGAAAAGGATTCTATGCTATGATGAAAAAAATATCTGCCCTGTAATAGAAGGGTGTAGGAGGAAAAAGAAATGTCAGAGCTTTATGATGTAGCGATCCTGGGAGCCGGACCGGCGGGAATTGCGGCGGCTGTTTATGCAGCGCGGGCAAGGCTTCGGGTTTTGTGGCTGGACAAGGGCTTTCTGCCCGGCGGCCAGGTAAACGATACCTATGAGGTGGATAATTATCCGGGGCTGCCGGGCTTAAGCGGTGCAGATTTGGGCGAGGCCATGGCAAAACATGCACAGAAGCTTGGAATGGAACCTGTGCGGGCCAATATCACGGCAATCGAGGATTTGGGCGCGGAGAAGGTTATCCGCACAAAGAAGACGGAATATCGCGCTAGAACCATCGTGGCAGCGCTGGGCGCATCCCACCGGAAGCTTGGCATCCCCGGAGAGGAGGAGCTTGCGGGAATGGGGGTCTCTTATTGCGCAACCTGTGACGGCGCATTTTTCAGGGACAGGACCGTTGCGGTGATCGGCGGCGGAAATACTGCCGTGGAGGACGCCCTGTTTCTGGCAAAAATCTGCAAAAAAGTATATCTGGTGCACCGAAGGGCGGAACTGCGGGCCGACAGGATTCTGCAGGAACATGTGCTGTCTTGTCCCAATGTGGAAATTTTGTGGGACTGCGTGCCTGCAGAGATCACGGGAGAGGAGCAGGTGACGGGTCTTGCCATAAGAAATGTGCGCCGGGGGGAGGAACGCGAGCTTTCTGTGGACGGCGTTTTTGTGGCAGTGGGAATCCTGCCCAATACAGAGCTGCTCCATGGCCTGGCGAAGCTTGACGAGAACGGCTATGTCCGTGCCGGTGAGGATTGTGCGACCTCTGCACAGGGGATTTTTGCGGCGGGGGATATCCGCACAAAAGCGCTCCGTCAGGTGGTGACTGCGGCGGCAGACGGAGCAAATGCCATAACTGCGGTGCAGCGGTATCTCAGAGGCGAAAGATAGGTGATAAAAACGAATTTTGTCAAGACCAAACGAAAAAATAGCAGAATGCACAAAGAATGTCGAAGAAACAGTTATGTACAAATAAAAAAACAATAGTTTTCCACAGGTCAAAGGTGGGACAAACATAGGAAAATCAAGTTATACACAAAGTTATCCACATTATCCACAGTGGATAGTGTGTATATAAGAGATTTACATAAAAAAATAAAAAACAAATGTTTTGGTCAAAAATCATAAATCTCCACAAAACGACAAAAAAAGACGAAATTCTATTGACTTTTGAGAAGTCGAAAACTGGTTAAATATTCTTGAAAATAAGAATAATTTAAGCTTGTTAAAACAAATATTCTGTTAATTTAAGGCTGCTGGAAACGATTGGCGTATGCCGGAAAAGCAAGGGGAAAAATGAAAAAAGGAGCTGTCGAGTATGACCGGCTCCGGTGGAACGTGATACCGCCGGAGCGTCATTTCTCGACAACTCCTGTTTTTTATTTATTTTGATTCATCCGTTTGATAACTTTAAGTCTTGTGAATTCCTCACGCTCTTTTTCTTCCAGGGCGTTCGTGATATCCCGCGTCAGAGTCTCGAATTTTGGAATCGTGATATTTTTCAGAGCGTTTGCACGCTTCTGGGTTTTTTTGATATTGCTTGCCAGACGGATCGCCGCGTTTTCGATCATGGAGAGCCGAATGGAAAGCTCTTTTACCTTTTCAAACTCCATTTTTGCCTGGTCCAGAGAAACTTTGGTGCTGTAGTAGGCATAGGTGGGCTTGTTGCTGGTCTGGTGGTCGTATTCCACTAGAGGAATTTCCGTGCCCATAACGCTTCGCGTTTTGATGCGGATAGAGTTTTCGATAGGGACCGTGTAGGCGATCTGCTCCACAAAGGCAATGCCGATTTCCATATTCGCCTTCTGTAAAGCCGCGTAAGCTGCGCGGAAGGTCTGGTCGATCTGGGACTGAATATCCTTTGCCTGATCGATGAGCTCCATTAATTCGCGGATCAGGATGTTTCTTTTTTTGTCCATGAGCTCATAGCCCTGCCGGGAAAGAACCAGTGAATTCTTGGCAAGTATGAGATTTCCCTTGGTGGGAAAGGTATTTGGATCCATGAAATCACCTCGCTTCCAAAACGTTAAGCTTCACGGACAGTCTCATGATAATACTGTTCCAGAATTTTTGTGTCGATTCGGTCAAGTTCTTCCTTGGGCAGCAGTCCCAGAAGCTCCCAGCCTTTGTCGAGGGTTTCGGTAATGCTGCGGTTTTCGGTTTCGGTCTGTCCGACAAACTCCGCCTCAAAGGCTTTTCCGAATACCAGATATCGTTTGTCCAGGGGAGAAAGCTCGTCCTCGCCGATAACGGAGGCCAGGGCGCGTGCATCTCCCACCTTTGCGTAGCAGGAGAAAAGCTGGTTTGCCACATCCTGGTGATCTGCTCTGGTAAAGCCTTCTCCGATGCCGTCCTTCATCAGACGGGAAAGAGAGGGGAGCACGTTGATCGGGGGATAAATGGACTGTCCGTGCAGCTGGCGCTCCAGTACGATCTGTCCTTCTGTAATATAACCCGTCAAGTCGGGGATGGGATGCGTGATATCATCGTTTGGCATGGTGAGAATGGGAATCTGGGTGACAGAACCCTTTCCGCCCTGCACAATGCCGGCGCGCTCGTAGAGGGTAGCCAGCTCGCTGTAAAGATAGCCGGGATAGCCCTTACGGGAGGGGATTTCTCCCTTGGAGGAGGAAACCTCACGCATGGCCTCGCAGAAGGAGGTGATATCCGTCAAAATAACAAGAATGTGCATACCCTTTTCAAACGCCAGATATTCAGCAGCAGTCAGGGCAATCTTCGGAGTGAGCAGACGCTCCACCACCGGGTCGTTGGCAAGATTCAGGAACATGACAACATGGTCGGAGGCTCCGCTCTCCTCAAAGGTGCGGCGGAAAAATTCAGCCACGTCATATTTGACGCCCATGGCGGCAAACACGATGGCGAAGTTCTCGTCAGAGCCTGCGCCCAGAGATGCCTGGCGCACGATCTGAGCGGCCAGCTTGTCGTGGGGAAGTCGGTTTCCGGAGAAGATCGGAAGCTTCTGTCCGCGGATCAGAGTGGTCAGTCCGTCAATGGCGGAGATACCGGTGTTGATATAGTTTCGGGGATATTCCCGTGTCACAGGATTCAAGGGCAGTCCGTTGATGTTCAGGCTGACCTCGGGAGTGATATCTTCCAGTCCGTCAATGGGCTGGCCGATACCGTTGAAGGTACGGCCGAGAATTTCCGGGGACAGTCCGATTTCCATGGGACGCCCGGTGAGGCGTGTGTGCGTATTTTTGAGGGACATATTGTCGGTTCCCTCAAAAACCTGGATCACAGCCTTGTCTTCGTATATTTCCACAATACGGCCGATTTTGCGCGTGCCGTCATCCATGCGGAATTCTACGATTTCTTCATAGGAAGCGTTTTTTACGCCCTCCAGAACTACAAGAGGACCGTTGATTTCGCTTAAGCCCAAATATTCAATTGCCATAAATCAATTCCTCCTTAGCCGTTCTTTTCCAATACGTTGTTGTAGAACCGGTCAATATCTGCCCGGTATTCTTCAAATTTTTCCAGTTCGTTGTTGGGAACATCATATTTAATGGAAATGATGCGCTCAAAAATATTGTCCTCACGAAGCACAGAAACCGGCATTCCGCGGTTTACAAGAGCGCGGGCTTTTTCGTAGAGGTAAAGGATGATCTCCATCATCTGGAACTGCTTTTCCATGGGAACACAGGTGTCCTCTGCATGGAACGCATTCTGCTGCAGAAAGCCCAGGCGAATCACTCTTGCAATCTCCAGCGTCAGCTTCTGGTCGTCCGGCAGAACATCGTTTCCGATCAGCTTTACAATTTCCATGAGAGAGCTTTCCTGGTTGAGGATCGCCATGATTTTGTTGCGGTCATCCACAAAGCGGGTCGATACATTTGCGCGGTACCAGGGGCTTAAATCCTCCAGATACTCGCTGTAGCTGGTAAGCCAGTGGATTGCGGGGAAGTGACGGGCATAGGCAAGGGACTTGTCCAGTCCCCAGAAGCAGCGGACAAAACGTTTGGTATTCTGTGTCACAGGCTCGGAGAAGTCACCGCCCTGCGGAGAAACGGCTCCGATGATGGTGACAGAGCCTTCGGTTCCGTTTAAGTTCTGCATCATGCCGGCGCGCTCGTAAAATGCGGACAGCTTGGAGGCAAGATAAGCGGGGAAGCCTTCCTCCGCAGGCATCTCCTCCAGACGTCCGGACAGCTCACGGAGAGCCTCAGCCCAGCGGGAAGTAGAGTCTGCCATAATGGCTACGTCATAACCCATGTCACGGTAGTATTCCGCCAGGGTTACACCGGTATAAATTGAAGCCTCACGCGCCGCAACCGGCATGTTGGAGGTGTTGGCGATCAGGGTGGTACGGTCCATCATCAGGTTGCCGGATTTCGGGTCGATCAGCTTTCCAAAATCCTCCAGAACCTGGGTCATCTCGTTGCCGCGCTCTCCGCAGCCAATGTAGATGATGATGTCCGCGTCAGACCATTTTGCGATCTGGTGCTGGGTCATGGTTTTTCCGGTTCCGAAGCCGCCGGGGACAGCTGCTGTGCCTCCCTTGGCAATGGGGAACAGAGTGTCCAGGATCCTCTGGCCGGTAACCAGCGGAACGCTGGCCGGAAAACGTCTGTGGGTGGGGCGGGGAACACGGATCGGCCATTTCTGCGCAAGCGCAAGCTCGCGTTCGCTTCCGTCTGCCAGACGAATGGTTACAATGGGTTCCAGGATGGTATATTCGCCGTCCGCTGCCGCGCGGATGACAGTTCCCTCACTGCAGGTGGGGGGAACCATGGATTTGTGTACAATGGAGAGGGTTTCCGGTGTCTCGGCAATGATCGTGCCGGGTCCGATGACATCTCCCTCTTTTACGGTAATGTGGGTTTTCCATTTTTTCTGGGTGTCCAGAGAATCTACGCTGACGCCGCGGGAAATATATTTTCCGGAGGCTTTTGCAATTTCGCCCAGGGGACGCTGGATACCGTCAAAAATATTGTGAATGATGCCGGGTCCGAGAAGAACGGAAATGGCATCGCCGGTTCCCTCCACGGTCTGTCCGGGCCGAAGGCCGGTGGTTTCCTCAAAGACCTGTACGGTCGTCATGCCTTTTTTGAGGCCGATGACCTCGCCTACCAGTTTTTCCGGGCCGACATAAACCATTTCAGAAATTTTGAAGCCAGCGTCACCCTGAAGATAAATGACAGGGCCGTTGACGCCGTAAATAATGCCTGTTTTACTCATGCTGTTGTCCTCCGCCGAATGTAAATTCCCTGGACATGGAGCGCAGGCCCTCCAGGAAAGAATTGTCAATGAGTATGTTTTTGCCGGGGATAACCGCACGGATTCCGCCGATGAAATCTTCTGTTGAAAGAAGCAGGGACACGCCGGTTTTTTGGGAAAGCGGAAGAATCAAAGCTTCGTCCGCAGGAGCCAGATAAATTTTCATTTTGTCTTCACCGGCAAAGGTCTTGGCTTCCTCAATTTTACGGCAAAGGTACTCCTGGTATTCCGGTGTTTTTGCAAAATCCGTCAGAAGATTTTTGACTTCGCCGAAAAGTTCTTCTTTTAATGCGTTCTGTTTCTGATTCCAGTGGCGCTTAATGGTGAGCTGCTGTGCGGAAAGTGCCTTGTTGATCTCGTGGCGGGCATTTTCGGAGGCAGCTCTGATCTCGCCTTCTGCGCTGAGCCTGCGGCTCTTTTTATGTTTTTTCAGCATTTCTTCCAGGTTTGCCCGGGATTCCTCAAGCTCGCGTTCTGCATCTGCCTGAACCTCCTGTACGGTAACATCGTAGAAATGCTGCAGCTTTTCATCTATCGTCATAATATCACCTGCCTATAGTTTTAAACCGATTGCCTCATTTACATATGAAGTGATAAAGTCCGGCTTACGGCCAGTACCATGCCGGTCGGGAATTTCGATGATCAGGGGCGTTTTGTGGTGAAGCTTGACGTCGTCCACGATTTTCGGGAATTCCCGGCCGAACTTTTCGGTGAGAAGGATAATGCCGATTTCTTTGTCGGCAATGGCACGTTCCAGAGCTTCTTTTAATTCGTCGCGCTCATGGACGACCACACCCTCCACACCTGCGAGGCGCATGCCGGTATAGGTATCAATGTTGTCACTGATAAGATACATTTTCATAAAAATTCCGCCTTTTAGAGCTTACCAAGAATCATGAAGGAAATGATCAGACCGTAAAGTGCGATACCTTCGGCCATAGCTACGAAGATAATGGATTTACCAAACAGGGAACCGTCCTCGCTCAGTGCGCCAAGAGCTGCGCTTGCGGAGCTTGCTACGGCGATACCGGAGCCGATGCCGGAGATACCGGTAACCAGAGCTGCACTTAAGTAGCCAAGTCCGGTTGCAAGGCCGGAAGCATCAGCGGAAGCAGCCTGTACGCTGGCGGTGCCTGCAAACATCACAACGGAAGCCACAAGCACGGTTCCGAAGAAGAAAAAGCAGTTGGCTGCCAGGGATTTTTTGTAGCGCTTCTGGCTTTTTTCGCCCAGGAAGAAATAGCCGAAGGGTACGATAATGCTGAGAATCAATGCGATAGCGGTTACAATCTGAATCATAGTGTTCATAATAAAATCCTCCTTAAGTTAAACGTATATCCCATCAGGGATGAATTCTGGTGAAAAATAAAATTCATATGATGAACGGGAATTACTTCCCGGTATTTTTTTTGAGGAAGGGTTTGAAAGCCCGTCCGTTGCCCGCGTAAAAGCGGCTGAATATTTCGTAATACTCCAGACGCAGCACCTGGATACCTACGATCAGGCCCTCCATGCCGCTGACAAACAGGTTGCCGAGGATGATGACGATCCAGTTGGGATTTCCGCCCTCTGTCGCACCTGCAAGCATAAGCACAACCTCCATCATGGCTGCGTGGCTGACTGCGAAAGCGCCGATACGCAGGAAGGAGAGTGTGTTGGAAAGATAGCTTAAAAGCACCTCAAAAAGCTCAAAGAAGCTCTGGACAAAAAACATGCCCTTTTTTTCCGGGAAGATATGCGCCTTTTTCTCTACCAGGTTGGTGAGCGGCTCCTTCAAAAACATGAGAAGAAGCGGTACACCGAACATGACGATAAGAACGGCGGTTGCCGGAAGCTTCCTGCCGGAAATGAACAGTCCGAGAACAGCGACGACAGATCCATAAAATACAAGGCCTGCCACAGCGTTGCTGTCAAACCAGATTTTTTCGGTATTTTTGCTGTGAATGGAATTGATGATGTTGAAGATCATACAAACCAGGATCAGCAGCATACCAAAGCCAATGGCTACTACAAATACCACATTCAGGCGGCCTACCAGGGGAACATTCATCATTGCGCTCATGGGTTTCAGCCAAAAGGCATGAAGAACTTCCTCAAAACCGAAGAGACTGCCATACATAAAGCCGAAGAAGGTGGAGAAAACACCGGCGCAGGCGATGATGCCCGCCAGATCCAGATGTTTTACCTTGTAAAGGATGATTCCGCCCAGGAAGAGCAGAAGTCCCTGTCCTACATCGCCGAACATGGCTCCGAAAATAAAGGAGTAGGTAATGGCAAGGAACCAGGTGGGATCCATTTCGCCGTAAGCAGGAAGCCCGTACATTTTGGTATACATTTCAAAGGGCTTGAACAGCTTGGCGTTTTTCAGCTTTGTGGGAGGCATTTTCTGGACATCCCGCTCATCGCTCTCAATGATGCAGAAGATTTTGTCATCATTTTCCACCTCTCTGGAAAAGGCCTTTGCATCCCGTTCGCCCATCCAGCCGCAGAGAATATAAAAATTGTCTCTGTCGCCCCGGGTGCAGGCAGCAAGCTTTCGCACGTCAAAACGCTGGGAGAAGCCGTCCAGCGTGGCGCAGGCGCCTGCAATGAGGGAAGCATTATCTTTGAGATACTGCCGCCAGGATTTTTTCTGGTCTTCCAGACGCTTTACTGTCTGGGAAAGCTGGTCTTCCAGATTCTGACAGGCCTCCCGGGCAGTTCCTTCATACTGGTCAGGGATGTAGATGCGCTCAAAATGCATGGAAGAGTACACCGCATCAATTTTGTGGGCCTCGTGGGTAGGCACAAAGTAAAGCCCCCAGATATATTCATTGTCATCATCGCACTTGATGAAAACGGTATCCAGGTTGTCATAGATGTAGGTTTTGAATTTTTCGTAATACTGCTTTTCAATCCTTCCGAAACGATAACGGATGAATTGGAACTGCAGAATGGACGATACATTGTAATCCAGATTGCGGAAAGGGCGGATGACGCGCAGAGATTCCGTGAGCGACTCTATCTGCTCTTCCAGCTGGATGCGGGTCTCTTCAGACTGTGTATGTGTTTCGTCAATTTTGCGGACAGCCGCGAGGGCGTCCTCCAGGGACAGGTCTCTCGGGGAAACCTGCTCGGTGTTTTCGAGCTCCTGATAATATCCGTTGGCAGTGGTCTGGGCTTCCTTATAGGGATTGATTTCCAGATAAGGAGACAGGGATTCCACTGCAGTCAGCTCGGCCAGAGCATTTTCCAGATGGATCTCGTATTTGTTGAGATACGTGCTTACCACCCGGTCAATGTCCGCCTTTGGCCCGGTAATGCTCAGGAATTTCATTTTTTCAATCACGTTGATACCTCCGGGTTTTTAGTTGTTGCGAACGAAACGCATCGCCTCATCAGAGTGAACACCGTAGCGCACACACTCAATTGCGATGGTGAGACGGTTGACTTCGTGTTCTTTATGATAAAGATAGGAATAAATCATTGCTACGGAGAAGGGATCCTTGCGCGCCTCTTTTTCCAGAATATCGCGGAGCATGTAGTTGTAAAACTCCTCCAGATTGGCTACGGTCAGATGACTGTATTTGCGTCCGTAATAGGTTCTGGAAAAAACATTTTTGGCTTCCTCCATGGTGGGTGCCTCCACAAGTGCTGTGATCTCTTCCTTTTTCAGTTTGTAGGTCATAGGGATCAGCAGCGCGTAAATGGTTGCCGGTTCCATATTGAAAAAGCGACGGGAACGCTGGATAAACTGAAGGTTCAGCATATCGAATTTTTCTCCGTAGGCCTTTGTGATCTGCGCCAGATCGTTGCCGGAGAAAAGTTTTTTGCGTACATTCCAGATCTGGGTAAAATAGTACAGATCCAGAGCCATTCCGTAATCAAACAAAAGGGGTGCCTCGTGCTCCAGGATTTTGGAGAGGGGAGCGTAGAACTCGCTGCCTTTTAAGGCGTTTATCATTTCCTCCATGGTTTCGCACGAAGCGAGAGCGCAAAAGTCGATCCGGGAGTGTTTCCGGAAAAAGTCTGCGTAGGGGGAAAGGTCCAGGGAGCTGTTGTCCCGGTGGTCGAAAATGTTGGTCATGATTTCTTTGAGGATTCGTATTTCGTAGCGTTTGGAATACAGATCCAGAAAGGTTCGTTGTTTTTTGTTTGCGAATTTGTAGATACGGGAAAAATTCTGAAAAACCGACTGCTTCAAAAGCTTCTCTATCTGCCCGCGATGCAGGTCGTTTTCGTCCAGAGAAGCCCAGGACTGTGCGTACTGGGGGAGTCGCTTCAGATAAGCGGCAGCCTGGGGAACGTTTGGAAGTTCCAGGATATCTTGAAGCTGCTGCTCGTTTACAAGCTGGCTCTGCATGGCCCTGATCTTTGTGGAAAGCCCGCTATAGGAGAGTAATGTACCCATGACGTCTCACCTCCTTATGTCAAAGGCTTATGATTTTTTGATAAAGTTCCTGTGCCAGCTGCCTGTGATTTTTTTGGAAATAGGCATCCAAATCTTCCAGGGTCTGTTCCGTGTCCTTCTTCAGGGCGTCAAGCTGTACATCCTTTTCTTTTTCAAGGTCTGCACGGATCTGCTGAATTTTATGTTCGGTCTCTTTGTCAAGCTGCTCGTCGAAATCCCTGAACTTCTGTTCCATCTCATCAGAGAGGCGCTGTTTTTTGTAAGCGGCATCATCCATGATGCTCTTGGCTGTGATCTCAATTTCAGACAGTTTGCTTAATATCTGCTCCATGTATAACCTCCTTTTTATAATAGGTAGTCTTCCAACTTTTTCATTTCTCTATCATACACTTTTTTTTGAAAATTACAAACGTTAAAATGCACAATATTGTCCTGAGCCAATTCGACTCTTACCGGGAAAATGACGGGAAAATAGAAGAATCTTGTCATTGCAAAGGGCAAAAAAAGCGTGTATAGTGGTAACGACAGAATTTTATAGTACAAAGTATGAATGCGGTATTGCGGCAGGATTTTGCAGCTTATTTAACCGCAGAATATCAGGAGGATATCATGAGATTACGGAATATACCGGGGGCAAAGGATGCGATTTCTGAGAGCAGATTTGTGGTGCAGGAGCCGGAGGGGTTAAAGGGACATTGGGGAGATGCGTTTCCCAAAAAGCAGCCGCTTCATATAGAAGTGGGGATGGGAAAGGGACGTTTCCTTATGGATATGGCTCGCCTTCATCCGGAGATCAATTATGTGGGAATTGAGATGTATGACAGTGTGCTTCTGCGCGCCCTCCAGAAAATGGAAGAGCTGGAAGAAAACGGGACAGCGCTTGCCAATCTTCGGTTTATGCGGATAGATGCCAGAGTGCTGCCGGATATTTTTGCGCAGGGAGAGGTGGGGAAGATTTATCTCAATTTTTCCGATCCCTGGCCAAAGGCACGCCATGCCAAACGCCGTCTGACCTCCGGAGAATTTCTGGAGCGTTACGATAAGATCCTGGCGGCAGAAGGAATCGTGGAGTTTAAAACAGACAACCGGGAATTGTTTGAGTTTTCTTTGGAAGAGGTAGAAAACAGCAAGTGGCAGCTTCTGGGGCATACGTTTGATCTGCACCACAATGAAGAAATGTGCAGGGGAAATGTGATGACGGAATATGAAGAGAAATTTTCTTCCCAGGGAAATCCCATCTGCAAGATGATCATTGCCAGGTAAAATGAGCGCAGGAGGAACCACCCGGTCAAAACGGCATACCCTAAATATAAGAAGAGCTTTTGGAGAGCGGCATGGGACGGAACAGATGTCTGAGGCGGAAGCTCAATGAATTTTTTTATGAGCATTGTAAGCTGGATAAACGGATTTGCTGCATGAAAAAATCTCTGTATGAACTGATGGGGATTTTGAACAGGCTGGATTCCAAAAAGGAAGAAAAAAAGAGAAGATGAGGAGGAGAAATTATTTGCGAGGGGAGAGCTCAAAGTTGCGAAGGCCGCACTCCCCTCGCGCTCCCCTGTTGGCCGCCGCTAAAACCCCGGAACTTGTTCTTTTATTGTCAAGCGGTGCCCAAGAAGGGGGAATGTGAGGGAGAAACCTTCGGGCTTTGCAGCTTTGAGATGGTTCTCTCACGTTTTCTTTAATTTTTCTTAAAAAAATATAAAAATCCTCTTGACTTTTCTGTGGAACCTCAGTTATAATACTCCTTGCGTTAAGGAATTGCAAAAGATAAAACAGGCGCCTTTAGCTCAGTTGGTAGAGCACCTGACTCTTAATCAGGGTGTCCAGGGTTCGAGCCCCTGAAGGCGCACTTAAGCACTGTTTTTGCGGACAATATGATTGCCGCGGGGACGGTGTTTTTTTGTTTGTCAGATTTTCCGGAAAGAAATTATCTGGCAGTCATCTCAATCTTCTTCGTGTTTTCGATATTCCCGGGGCGTCATTCCATATTTTTGACGAAAATATCCGATACAGGAGCTGGCAGAGGCAAATCCTGTCTGCAGGGCAATCTCTGTCACGGATCGATCGGTGGTCTTTAAGAGTACAGCTGCAGCGTGAAGCCGGTATTGAATGAGATAGCGATAAGGGGAAAGGCCGGTAAAACGGCGAAAGCTCCGTTGGCATTCGCTTTTTCCGATGTGGGCGCAGGCGGCGAGGTCTTCCACCGCAATGGGTTTTGCATAATGGGTGTGGATATGGGAGAGCATGGCGCGGATGCGCTCGTAGTCTTTGACCGGCACTGCCGGCAAAAGCGCGGGGAGAAGCGTGAGGAAGGACAGCCACAGCGAGGTTACAGCCAGACTCAGCCGGTATTCCCGGTGAGAAAAGGCGTCCGTATCAAAATACAATTGTTCAAAGGAATCCAGCATATGGAAGAATTCTTCCTGTGCAGGGTTCTTTTTTTGCAGAAATTTATGTGTAAAAGCCGGATTGTGGAGAACAGAAGCCACATCCTGCTGCGCCATAATACTTCCGGGAAAAAATCCAAGCATCCGTTCCGGGATAAGAATGCTGTGATAGTGGCAGTTTTCTTTCTCTGTGATACAGTGGAGAACAGAGCGGTTGAGAAACAGGCAGTCTCCGGCCGGGACATCCAGAGTGTTCTCGTAGATTTTGATATGGATGCTGCCCTTCAGCACATGGACAAACTGAATTTCCTCGTGCCAGTGCAGCACGCGGAAGCCCTCGTTGGCGGGAGTGCACACCTTGCGGTGTACATCCAGAACCAGCAGGGGAAACGGATTGTTGTCGTAGGGGTTGTGAGAATAGACGGGAACCTTGCTGTCCGGTTTCTTTTTTTGCATAAATCCTCCTTATACGGCAGGAAAATATCATTATTTGGCTGTTTTCATATATATTTTAGCGGGTTTTTCGGTAGATATCAAGAAGAAACCGCGCTATATTCCTATTATGCACAATAAAGCAGAGGAGGAATACAAAAATGAGGATTGACGGGAATGAAACAGAAAAGGCTGCCATGCGGGAATTTCATCTGGGAAATCGCAAAGAGGGATTGCGTCTGCAGGAGGAATTTGCGGCGCAGTTTCGCGAAGAATATGCGCATAAGGACCATTGTCCCTGCCAAAAAGCATGCCGTTATCATGGCAACTGCAAGGAATGCGTGGCGATTCACCGGGCGCATGGAGAGCACGTTCCAAACTGTATGCGTTCCATGCTCAATGAAAAAATCCGTCTGCTCTCCGGCCTGACAGAGCATACCATTGCCAATGAGATAGAAGCGCCAAAAGAAATTCTTCGGAAGGAATAAAATCCTGCATTTTGCCTATGTACTTCTCATTTTGATTGCCGTATAATGATTGCAAAAATGATGTATACAGGGTGAGGAAAATGGGAAAGCAATATTTGTTCAGCAATCGGGATCTGCGCAGGCTCATAGTGCCGCTGTTTATCGAACAGTTTCTGGCAATCTTTGTGGGTCTGGCAGATTCTATTATGGTGGCGTCTGTAGGAGAAGCCGCCGTATCAGCCGTGTCCTTGATCGACACGATCATGGTCCTTTTGATCAACATGTTTACCGCGCTTGCCACCGGCGGAGCCATTGTGGCAGGACAGGCGCTGGGGCGAAAACGGGAGGAAGAGGGCTGCGAGGCAGCAGAGCAGACGCTTCTTTTTTCCACGCTGTTTTCTCTGGTGATCATGGCGGTGGTTTATGCGGGAAAATGGTTTATACTCCACGTGGTTTTCGGAGATATTGAACCGGAGGTTATGGAAAACTGTACGACCTATCTTCTGATCGTCACCGCGTCCATTCCTTTTCTTTCCATATATAATACAGGCGCAGCCATGTTCCGTGCCATGGGGGATTCCAAAACTCCTATGAAAATGTCGTTGGTGATGAATGGCATGAATCTGGTGGGAAATGCCATTCTTCTTTATGGCTTCGGGTTCGGCGTGGAGGGAGCGGCGATTCCGACCACGGTTTCACGTGTGTTTGCCGGCATCTGGATGCTGTTCTGGATGAAAAATCCACAGAAGACGCTGCACATCCGTACAGTTTTGGGAATTCGCCTGAAATGGCGGGTTTTGAAGCAGATTCTTCACATCGGCATCCCGTACAGCCTGGAAAACAGCATGTTTCAGCTTGGCAAAATTCTGGTTCTGAGTCTGGTGTCCGGATTTGGAACTGCCTCCATTGCCGCAAATGCGGTTGCCAACAGCGTGTGCAACGTGGCGATCCTGGGCGGAATGTCCATGGGATATGCGCTCTCCTCTGTGAGTGCGCAGTGCGTGGGTGCGGGAGATTATGAGCAGGTGCGCTATTACACCAGGAAGTTTCTGCGGTATTCCTATGGGGCAATTGTCTTAATGAATATCCTCATTGTTCTGGCGCTGCCCCTGATTATTGACATTTATTCCCTCTCAAATCAGACCGGGGTTATGGCAAGCGACATTATTATTTATCATGCAATCCTGGCAGTTCTTATCTGGGCGCCGGCCTTTACCCTGCCAAATACGCTCAGGGCAGCCAATGATGTGGGCTTTTGCATGTGGGTATCTATTTTGTCCATGTGGATTTTCAGAATCGGCTTCAGTTTTGTTCTGGCAAAATACGCAGGACTCGGCGTGTTCGGCGTTTGGGTGGCCATGACCATTGACTGGGCAGTGCGCGCGGCGTTTTTTGTCTTCCGGTACCGGGGGAGCAAGTGGGAATTGAAGCGGGTGTAAGGCTGCCGGCCGGAACTCGAAAAATTTTGTCTTGCGAAAGCGGGGAAGTCTATTTATAATAGGGAATACGAAAAAATGAAGTTATCAGGAGGAAGACTATGAAGCGAGAGACGGTCGTTGTGCTTGATTTTGGCGGACAGTACAATCAGCTGATTGCACGTCGCGTGAGAGAATGTAACGTATACTGTGAAATTTATTCTTATCGGACCGATATTGAAAAAATAAAAGCAATTCACCCAAAAGGAATTATTTTTACCGGCGGGCCCAACAGCTGTTACGAGCCAGGCGCTCCCACTTATAACAAAGAGATTTTTGAGCTTGGCATTCCGGTTCTGGGCATCTGCTACGGTTCTCAGCTCATGATGCATCTGCTGGGCGGAAAAGTGGAAAAAGCGCCGGTGCGAGAGTACGGCAAGATCGAGGTGAATGTGGATACTGCTTCCCGCCTGTTCGAAGGTGTTTCGCCAAAAACCATTTGCTGGATGAGCCACAACGATTATATTTCCAAAGCAGCTCCTGATTTTCACATCAGCGCATGGACCGAGGATTGTCCGGTGGCAGCAGTCGAAAATCCGGATAAAAAGCTGTATGCAGTACAGTTTCATCCGGAGGTGCTCCACACCCAGGAAGGTACAAAAATGCTTTCCAACTTTGTATACAATGTCTGCGGCTGTGCCGGCGACTGGAAAATGGAGTCCTTTGTGGAAGAGTCCATCAAATCCATTCGCGAAAAGGTAGGAGACGGTAAGGTTCTCTGTGCCCTTTCCGGCGGTGTGGATTCCTCAGTGGCAGCAGTGCTTCTCTCCAAGGCAGTTGGCAGTCAGCTTACCTGCGTGTTTGTGGATCATGGTCTTCTCCGCAAAAATGAGGGGGACGAGGTTGAGGCTATCTTCGGGCCAAAAGGAAATTATGATTTGAATTTTATCCGCGTAAACGCGCAGGAGCGTTTCTATGAAAAGCTGAAAGGTGTCGAAGAGCCGGAGCAGAAACGTAAGATCATTGGTGAAGAATTTATCCGCGTATTTGAGGAAGAGGCAAAGAAGATCGGTGCCGTGGATTTCCTGGTGCAGGGAACCATTTATCCGGATGTGGTGGAAAGCGGCGTAGGCGGCGAGTCTACGGTTATCAAATCCCACCACAACGTAGGAGGACTTCCGGATTACGTAGATTTCAAAGAGATTATCGAGCCGCTTCGCGATCTGTTCAAGGATGAGGTGCGTCGGGCTGGCCTGCAGCTTGGAATTCCGGAATACCTGGTATTTCGTCAGCCCTTCCCGGGTCCGGGCCTTGGCATCCGCATTATTGGCGAAGTCACTGCCGAAAAGGTAAAAATGGTACAGGATGCAGACGCCATCTGGCGCGAAGAAATTGCCAAAGCGGGACTGGACAAGAAGGTAAACCAGTATTTTGCAGCTCTCACCAATATGCGCTCTGTTGGCGTTATGGGAGATGAGAGAACCTACGATTATGCTGTGGCGCTGCGCGCCGTAACAACCGTGGACTTTATGACCGCGGAAAGCGCCGAGATCCCATGGGAGGTTATCGGGAAAGCGACCAGCCGAATTGTCAATGAGGTCAAAAATGTGAACCGTGTGCTTTACGACTGTACTGGAAAGCCGCCGGCGACGGTGGAATTTGAATAGCGGACAAAATTGCGAAAAAGCCCATAAATAAAGGCTTTGCGGGCTGTCTGAATGTTCCAGTGGAGTGCAAATGGAGTTAAAAAATATTTTTTTTCGTTGTTTTCATTCCGGAGTTATTTGAGATTTTCGCAAAAAGTAACTATGCTCAGAAAATATAATTAGTGTGAATATGAAGAACAGTTTGTTTTGATGGAAATATTTTCCGTCAGGGCAGACTGTTTTTTATACCCTTTTTTCAATGATATTAACTCCATGGTTCAGCGATAACAGATATGGGAACTGTGAAATTAAAATAATTTGCAAAATTTCGGAAAATGATGTCCGATTTTGTATCTGCCAGTACAGAGTATATGAAGAGATAAATATTCAAGACACAGGAGGTACTGATTATGCAGAACAAATTATTTTTAAAGGCAGCTGATATTTGTGAACTTCTGGAGGTAAAACAGACATCGGCTTATGAGATCATTGGAAATCTGAACAAGGAGCTGGAAGACCAGGGATATCTGACGCTTAGAGGAAAAGTTCCGACAAAGTATTTTGTGAAGCGTTTCTATGGAGTGGAAGATACTTGTGAGATTCCTCAGGAAGAAGGAAAGGAATGGTTTCATGCGTAAAAGAAAAATGTATTTATCAGTGGAAGACATTGCAGAACTCTTTGGATTATCAGTTTCGTTTGCTTACCGGGTGGTGGAAAGAATGAATGCCGATCTGGAAAGCAAAAACTATTATGTGATTCTCGGTCGGGTACCAACCCGTTATGTAGAGGACAAGATCTATTAAGAAAAAGAATGTTGGTCAAAATGTAATCATTGTTGGTGGAGGATTAACCGGTTGTGAAATCGCTTATGATTTATATTTGCAGGGGAAAAATCCAATCATCATCGAAATGAAAAAAGATCTTATTGCTGTCCCAGGGGTATTTCTCGCAAATAGCTCATACCTTCGTGATTTCTTCAAATTACATGAAGTTCCAGTTTATCTGGAAACAGCTGTGGATTCTATTACAGAAGTAGGTGTTATTATTAAACGTAAAGATGGCAGCAAAGAAGTTATTCAAGGTGATGATGTGATTATGTCTGTTGGTTATCTTCCATCACCACTTGAGAATAGTGGAAAGTTACCACTTGTTGGTGACTGCAAAAAGGTTGGAAATCTTCGTACGGTTATTTGGGGTGCGTGGGATGTTGCAATGAATTTTTAATTAACTGAAAACACAGAGAGCTTCTCAGTATTAGAAAACTGCTATGAGAAGCTCTCTGTGTTGTTGTAAAAGGGGTTGTTTTTAGATATAATGATTGTAGTGTTGCAGATGGGGGCAATAAAGATGAATAGAACAAAACATGAAATTATTGTAGCATTTTGGCAGTTGTTAGAGAAAAAGCCATATAATAAAATTACGGTACAAGATATTGTAGATCATTGCCATGTAAACAGAAATACATTTTATTATCATTTTCAAGATATTCCATCTCTTACGGAATGGTCAGTTGAAACATGGTCAGATGAGGTTATTAAGAATCAAGTAGTCTTTGAATCCTTAGAACACTGTATACTCTATATGGCAGAAGAATGTATGAAAAGGAAAAAAGCGTTATTACATCTGTATCGTTCTTCCAAAAAAGATTATTTTTTGGGATATCTAAATAAAGTAGGTAATCATGTTATCTGTACATATATAGAAAACAGAACCGGAAATATGTCGCTTATTGAAAATAAAGCAGAATGTTTGATAAGGTATTATAAATGTATATTAATAGGGATCATACTTGACTGGATGGAGAATGATGCATCATATGATCTTATTGAATTCTGCCAAGAATCTTGTGAACTGTTTTCCGGTTCTGGTGAAAAGGCATTACTTAAATGCATAATTCCTCAGGATAAGTGCTGATGCCCATTCCAAAAGCATTTGGCCCAGTGTGACAGGTGATGCTGAATGTTAATGGATCATATTGGAGAGGGGCATCAGCAAACACCTGTATTGCTGAAAGATACCATTCCTTGGCATCTTTCTCATCTGAAAAACTTCCTGTAATTCCAATTCTTAATTTTCTTCCCTGTGTCAAATAGTCAAGGCTTTTTTCTTTCATTATTTTGATAAGTTGTTTTTGACATTTCTTATTACCACGCATTTTAGCATAGGAATCAATTTTCTCCCCTTGAATAGTCAAAAGCGGTTTTATATTCAAAACAGATGCTATAGCGGCAGCACCTGGGGTGAGTCGTCCCCCTCGTTTTAAATATTCGATATCATCTACCCCAACAAAAATAATGGATTGAAAGGCATTTCTTTCTAAGATCTCCTTGATTGAAGCAGCAGAGAAGCCTTGATTTTTGAGTGCAACAGCATCCATGACCGCATGTCTTTGTGTGACTGAAATACGGTGTGCATCTACTACATATACGGCGCCGTTATAATCCTCAGAGAGCATACAGGCAGTTTGGTAAGAACTGCTTAATCCGCTGGACATCGGAATGTAAATGATATCATCATATTTGCTTTCTAATAGTTTGTCCCACATTGTTTCCAAATCAGTGGGTGCAGGCTGTGAAGTTGTAACATGATCTTTATCCATTAAATGCTGTAAAAGTTCAGAATACGAAATATCCAATCCTTCATAGAATGAAATTTCATTTATTAGAATAGGCATAGGAATGATATGAATATTCAATGTCTCAGCTTCATCAACTGCTATACCACAGTTACTATCTGTTACAATGGCTGTTGCCATTTTCCTCATCTCCCTCTTTTATAATTTCTCTTTCACTATATTTTATAATAGTTGCTTATTATACTCCATAGTCAAATATTAGGCAGATATCCAAAAAATGAACAAAAGAAAAGAAACGTCCAATTTTTGGATAATCACCCCTATTTTGTCCATTGCCGAAATCTTCTGTTTCAATTAAATTAATGGATATACGGGAGGTGAGAAAAATTTGATACAACTAAAGGCAGCAAAAATGGGGTATATTTTAATTTCTATAGCTTTTTATATTTACGGGTTTTGCTGTATTATTTGTCCTGATGTGATGGAAAAAAATGGTAGATTAGCAGCGGGAATCCTTTTGATGGCATATGGAATTATAAAAATAATTGGATATTTTTCAAAAGATCTTTATTGCCTTGCTTTTCAATATGATTTTGCATGTGGTGTTTTTTTAATCGTGTTGGGAATGATTGTGCTTTGTATCAAAAATTATAAAGATGGTTATCTGTTGGCGGGATTAGGGATTTTTAATCTTCTTGATAGTCTTCTAGCTGTCCAGACATCGTTTGATGCAAAAAGATTTGGAATGACAGAGTGGAAATGGATTTTGCTATTATCAGTATTATCTGGAATCCTGGGCACAGTAACTTTGCTATGTAAGACAATGATTCTTGCCGGGAGTGCATTATTGGCAGAAGGTGGAATGAGACATTACATAGTTCATTGTACTGTTAAGACAGATTCGTAAATGTTATGGATA
>QFCE01002111.1_pt1 | contig 24253 bp, 23 predicted proteins | sample 5346091 | NCBI WGS metagenome assembly QFCE01 (sample SAMN09062252, study PRJNA434731) | Human gut metagenome, whole genome shotgun sequencing project. | isolation source: stool timepoint A chromium assembly | host: Homo sapiens | collected 2015 | reverse complement strand
TGATATAATTCCATCAGAGTAAATTCCGGATTATGTCTTGTATCAAGACCTTCATTACGGAATACACGTCCGATCTCGTAAACTCGTTCCATTCCGCCAACGATCAGTCTCTTTAAATAAAGCTCAAGAGAAATGCGAAGCTTCAGATCTTCATTCAATGCATTGAAATGTGTCTCAAACGGTCTTGCCGCAGCGCCGCCTGCATTTGCCACAAGCATTGGTGTCTCAACTTCCATGAATCCCTGTCCGTCCAGATATTTTCTGATTGCGCTTAAAATCTTAGAACGTTTAATAAATGTCTCTTTTACATCCGGATTCATAATCAAATCCACATATCTCTGACGATAGCGAATATCTGTATTAGTCAGCCCGTGGAATTTCTCAGGAAGAATCTGAAGACTCTTAGATAATAAAGTCACCTCTGTAGCATGAATGGAAATCTCTCCCATCTTTGTGCGGAACACTTCGCCTTTGATACCGATAATATCTCCGATATCCATCTTCTTAAAGTCTTTATAAACCTCTTCTCCCACGTTATCTCTTGCAACATAAGACTGAATATTACCCTGTAAGTCCTGTACATTACAGAAAGAAGCTTTTCCCATAACACGCTTAGACATCATACGTCCTGCAATAGATACAACCTTACCTTCCATCTCATCAAAATGATCTTTGATCTCTGTACTGTGGTTTGTCACATCGTATTTTGTAATTACAAATGGATCTTTGCCGTTATTCTGCAATTCTGTAAGTTTCTCACGGCGCACCTTTCTTAACTGGTTTAAATCAGTTTCCTGTACGTTCTTCTGTTCTCCCACGTTTTTCACTCCTTCGCTTGCTTTACGCTGTTCTTTCAATTCTTAACACTTTGTATTCCATTACGCCTGCCTGTGTCTCTACTGTTACAGTATCTCCGACAACATGGCCAAGAAGCGCTTTTCCTACCGGTGATTCATTGGAAATCTTTCCCTGAAGGCTGTTCGCCTCTGTAGATCCAACGATTTTAAATTCCAATTCTTCTTCAAATTCACAATCGTATACATGAACTGTGCAGCCGATGTTAATCTTTTCAAGATCAACTTCATCTTCTACAACAACTTCTGCGTTCTTTAAGATTTTTTCAAGTTCTTCGATACGGGCTTCGATATCTCTCTGTTCATCTTTCGCAGCATCGTACTCTGCATTCTCAGATAAATCTCCCTGCTCTCTTGCTTCTTTAATCTTTCCTGCTACTTCTTTTCTCTTGACAACTTTTAAGTTCTCCAGTTCATCTTCCAATTTCTTTAATCCTGTGTAAGTAAGCAGTGTTTTCTTTTCTTCCATAATTGATTCTTCCTCCTACCATGCTACCTGTCTATCTTTGATTGCTTCTATAAATAAGCATGTTTATAATCATTTTTATACCAGAGTACATTTTATAAAAAAAGTTGGACTCCCGCAGTCTTGGTATTATACCGCATCACATTACTATTGTCAAGCGATTCAAACCGTCTTTTCAGATGTCTATTCAAAATATCTTTTTATATACCACTTTCCTGATTTCTCTCCGGATATCTGTCCGGAATCCTTTCTGTCAGCAGTCTTTCTAATTCTTCATAGCTTTCTGTCTGATTAATCTCATTTCGGAGTTTCGCTGCATTTGGAAGACCTGTCGTATACCACGCAACATGTTTTCTCATCTCCAGAATTCCGAGATGATCTCCTTTCTCTTCCATCTGCATCCTTGCATGCCGAAGCATCATATTCCGTATCTCTCCTGCAGTCGGACGTTTGGGAATCACTCCCGTTTCTTCATACTGCACAAGTTCACGGAAAATCCACGGATTCCCCTGCACTCCACGGCCGACCATGATGCCGTCACACCCTGTCTGACGCCGCATTTCTTCTGCTTTCAGCGGCGATGTAACATCTCCGTTCCCAATTACCGGAATGCTCACTGCTTCTTTTACTTTACGGATAATATCCCAATCAGCCTGACCGGAATAATACTGCTCTCTTGTTCTTCCGTGAACTGCCACAGCCGCTCCTCCGGATGCCTCGACAATTTTAGCAATTTCTACCGCATTAATATGCTCGTCATCAAATCCCTTCCGAATCTTAACAGTAACCGGTTTTCGGATTGCTTTTACTGTCTTTGTTACAATTTCCTCCACCAACTTCGGCTGAAGCATAAGCGCAGAACCTTCTCCATTCTTAACAATCTTCGGCACCGGGCAGCCCATATTAATATCTAATATGGAAAATGGAAGCTCCTCCAAACGTTTTGCCACTTCACTGATTGTATCAGGCTCCGAACCAAATAACTGCAGTGATACCGGCATTTCATCCGGGTGGATTTTCAACAGTGCATATGTATTGCGGTTCTCATACTGTACCGCTTTGGCGCTGACCATCTCCATACAGAGCAGTCCTGCTCCCTGTTCTTTACAGAGCAAGCGGAATGGCAGGTCTGTTACCCCTGCCATTGGTGCAAGTATATATGAATTTTCCAGTGTTACGTTTCCTATTGTTAGTTGTCTCATCAAATTCTTAATCCTTTACATTCTATTCATCCAGCTCCGGAATGTCTTCTCCCAAAAAGAAAATCCGATAATACATCTGCAGTCCTTCCAGAAGTTCGCGTTTTGTCCGCTGCAATTCTTTAATCTTTAAACGGCTTCCGATCTCGTCAAACATCGGATCAAATTCTTCACTTGTTACTTCAAAGCACAGTTCCCCATCCTCTTCAAATACAAGCGTCAGAATTCCTCCCACATCTTCTGTGTAAAGCACACACATAATTTTCAATTCATTCTGTATCTGCTCCGGAAGTCTGTCAAAATCCGGGTTCAGATAATATTTCTGCTCATAAGCATTCGCTCCGCAAAGCACCACTTTCTCATCATACATGAATCATATTCCCTTTCCGCTTTTTAAATTTATTTTCAATAGATTTCTACTGTTTTTTCTACAATGTTGCCGCCATAACAGCTTTAATCGTATGCATACGGTTCTCTGCCTCATCAAATACAAGTGAATAATCCGCTTCAAACACCTCATCTGTCACTTCCATCTCTGTCAGACCAAACTTTGCCCCGATTTCACGTCCGATTTGCGTATCCAAATCATGGAATGCCGGAAGGCAATGTAAGAAAACAGCTTCCTCTCCCGCATTTTTCATAATGTCTGCCGTCACTTTATACGGTGTCAGATCATTGATTCGCTCTTTCCATACCCGATCCGGTTCTCCCATAGATACCCATACATCCGTGGCAATGACATTCGCTCCTTTTGTGCCTTCCCACACATCGTCTGTCAACGTAATACTTCCGCCACTTTCAGCCGCGTACGCTTCACATTCTTTTACAAGCTCTTCATTTGGAAAATATTTCTTCGGCGCACATGCTACAAAGTGCATTCCCATTTTACTGCATGCAATCATAAGCGAATTCCCCATATTGTAACGGGCATCTCCAAGATACGCGAACTTAATTCCTTCCAATGTTCCAAAATGTTCCCGGATTGTCAGAAGATCTGCCAGCATCTGTGTCGGATGATATTCATTTGTCAGACCATTCCACACCGGAATTCCTGCATATTTGGCAAGTTCTTCCACAATCTCCTGTCCATATCCCCGATATTCAATTCCGTCATACATCCTTCCAAGAACACGGGCTGTATCTTTAATGCTCTCTTTCTTACCAATCTGAGAAACCGTTGGGTCCAGATAAGTACTTCCCATTCCTAAGTCACTGGCAGCAATCTCAAAAGAACATCTTGTTCTTGTACTTGTCTTCTCAAAGATTAATGCAACATTCTTTCCACGGAAATAATCTACCGGAATGCCATTATGTTTCTTCTCTTTCAAATCTGCCGCCAGATCCAGCAAATAAATAATCTCTTCTTTTGTAAAATCTTTCAGTGTCAGGAAATTTCTTCCTTTCAGACAGATATCATTCTGTCTGCCTGCAACCTGCTCTACAAATTCCGGAAACTCTTGCTTCTCTCTCTCCTGCATATATGCTTTTTTTACCAACTCTAACAACTCCTCTACTGTATACACTGCATACTTCGGAATCCGCAGAAGCTTTGCACTTGCTTCCAGCATTCCCATATACAATTCCTGATCTCCCCATCCGAACGGCAATTTTAAGATAAAAGCAATCTCCCGCTTCTTAGCTTCCGTCATATGATGGAGTTTTTCCTTATAATAACATTCATTTTCTGATTGTTCAATATAGTAAATCTTTCCCTGAAGTCCATACAACATCCTCAGTGTGTCGTAATAACCGATTTTCAAATTCTGACGGCTTCTTTGCTTCTCAAATTCAATGATACTTCCAAGACGTACTCTCGGTGCAACTTCATGTATAATAGCGTCTTCCGGAAGTTTTATCTTCGGTTCTCTTCCCGGCCCGTAAATACGCACTTCAATAATATTGTGATATCCTCTATCAATCAGTGACCCAAGAGGCACATTATTAATTACCCCTCCGTCAATATATTTCTTACCGTGAAGCTTTTCATTCTTAAACCCAAGAAGATAAGCGCTTGCCAGAAGAAAATCTTCCAACTGCCCCTCCGGAATATCGCGAATACTCAGATCTAACTCTTTCAGATCCGTCAGCGAAAATGTCAGCAGACAAAATTCCATCCCGGATTCTCTAATCTTCTTTTCATCGACAATATCATGGATCAAATTCTTCAGCGGAGTAATATCTACTCCGCCTTCTTTCAGTGTCTTTTTCATTTCCGAAATAAATTCCGCAAAATTGATCTCTCCGTCAAACAATCTCTGCATCCATTCGTCATCCACATCCATTACCTGAGAGAAACGGATTTCCTTCCAGATATTTTCTGCCAGTTCAAGGTCTCCCATACAGACCATAGCTCCATTCAGCGCTCCTACCGATGTTCCTGCCACAGCACAAACCTTTACTCCCGCTTCCCGCAGCGCTTTCCACGCACCAATCTGATACGCTCCTCTTGCACCGCCGCCGTCAAATACAAGTCCATATTCTTTCGTAAGATCAATCACTGGTTTCATATATAATCTCCTCCTCGAACTGCTTCGATATAATTACAGAAGGAAGAGCACACCTTTGGCATGTTCTTCCCTCTCATCTTCCTAATTAGTCTTCTTCTCTCGCAATCTCTGCAATGGACTGTACAAGTCCTGCAATGCCCTGGATCTCGGACGGAATGATAATCTTCGTTGCCTTTCCGTCTGCAGCCTTTGCAAATGCTTCCAGGCTCTTCATCGTCAATACAGCTTCATCTGCTCCTGCTTCCTTCAGGAAACGGATACCATCCGCATTCGCCTGCTGCACTTTCAAGATTGCTTCCGCTTCACCTTCTGCTTCCTTAATCATCTTCTCTTTCTCAGCTTCAGCTCTTAAAATAGCAGCCTGTTTCTCAGCCTCAGCGTCCAGAATCGCAGATTCCTTATGTCCCTCTGCCACAAGGATTGTAGACTTTTTTTCACCTTCCGCACGGAGAATCGCTTCTCTTCGTTCACGCTCTGCCTTCATCTGTTTCTCCATCGCGTCGCGGATTGCAGACGGCGGAATAATATTCTTCAGCTCAACACGGTTTACCTTAATTCCCCACGGATCGGTTGCAACATCCAGAGATGCCCGCATCTTCGTGTTGATCGTCTCTCTCGAAGTCAATGTCTGATCCAGTTCCAGATCACCGATAATGTTACGAAGTGTCGTAGCCGTCAGATTCTCAATCGCCATAATCGGGTTCGCAACTCCATAACAGAACAGCTTCGGATCTGTAATCTGATAAAATACAACCGTATCAATCTGCATTGTAACATTATCTTTCGTAATAACCGGCTGTGGTGGAAAATCAACAACCTGTTCCTTCAGATCCACTTTTCGTGCCACTCGTTCCAGAATCGGGATTTTAAAATGCACTCCCACATTCCATGTCGCCTGATAAGCGCCCAATCTCTCAATAACCAGAGCCTGTGCCTGCTGAACAATCTTTACACAGGAAACAAGCAACAGCACAATTATCACTAAAAACATAATTCCAATTATTTTCATAAAGCTCCCCATATACTACCTCACTTTCTCTTTGACAACTAATTTTACACCTTCTACTCTTAGAACTTCTACAGTAGCTCCCTCTGAAATGATCTTATCATCTGTCTCTGTTTTTGCAGACCATTCCATTCCGTTTAATTCTACTCTTCCCTTTGCATAGAGTGAATTAATGGCTTCTGTCACTATCCCTTCCTGACCAACAACACTCTCCACATTCGTCTTCGCCCTATCACCGTTAAAGTGCTTCAATGCGATCGGTCTCGTCAATACAAGAAGTGTAATCGATACTGCAAAAAAGAGGATTACCTGACCGACCAGTCCCACTCCAAAAAATGAGGCAAGACACGCTACAAGAGCTCCACCGGCAAACCAGATTGTCGTAAGTCCGAGCGTCACAATCTCGATTATTAACAATACAATAATAATCGCCAGCCAAATCATCGGATTCATATGCATCCTCCTCTCTCTTGAATCTTTTCTTCATCTTACTATATTCTCAATAAACTTACAACAGTGTTTAAAAATTTAAGAATTCTGTAAAATCATTTCTTTTTCATAATAATTTTTAATATTCTCTGCACATATGTCTTCGGCAAAAAAGTCTTCGGCAATCCCGAATAACCATATATATCATAGAAAAAATAAGAAATCCTGCGATACCGCCAAGTGCATTATTAAAAATATCGTCAAGCTCAAACAAGCCTCTTGTCGTATAATACTGCATTCCTTCAATAAACACTGTAAATGCAAGATCACACAAAAAAAATACAACAAAATTCCTTGTCCACCTGAGCAAAAGAGGAACTAATATGCCAAACGGAACAAGCATCACAATATTACATACATTCTCTACAATCCTAATCTTACTTCCAGTCTCAAAATATTCACGGTAAGACCAGAAAAGGTCCAGATTCACCCGATGTACTCCGCTTGGTGTCCGATTATAGAGTGTTACTCCTGCAACACAGCCCATATAAACACCGAGAAGCATACAAACACCGATCCCTCTAAAACTCAAATACTTCCATTGTGTAATCGTATATATCAATAAAAAGAAAATCGCGGATGCAATCATGACCAGACATACTTTCGTCCAGTCAAATTGAAACATCCGCGCCAGATAATTTTTATAGTCTCCTGCTGTGATAAAGTCCAAATCAGATACTCCCTTTCTGTTTATCAGCTCTGCTCTCCGGCAGACATTTCATTTCTCGAAGATAGTCTCCCCATTTCCCCGGAAATTACCCTAATTATAAAGTAGGAGTATCATTTTGACAAATTATTTTTTTCTTAAGTTTAATGAAACCAGTGGCCTCCAATCTGTATTCCATAGTTACCGTATCCAAAATACAATGCATCTCCAACCGGATTCACTCCCGCGAGTGCATCTGTCGCCGCCTGACGACAGCTCTCCGTTGTTTTTCCGCTAGCCAGTACCCTATCTAGTTTCCCAGTAATAGCCGGTCCAAACTGACCACTATCATAAATAACATCTGTAATAGAGTTCGGAAATGTTCCGCTGGCCACTCGATTTAAAACAACCGCACCTACAGCAATCTGACCTTCATACGGTTCTCCGCCTGCCTCACAATAAATCAGCGCTGCCAGAAGTTCTTTCTCACTTTCTGCCACTGCTGCCGCCTTTGCAGCCGCTGCCTCTTCTGCCGCTTTTCTAGCTGCTTCCTCTGCTTCCAGACGAGCCTTTTCTGCTGCAGCTTTTTCCGCCTCAAGCCTCGCCTTTTCTTTCGCTACTCTTTCTGCCTCCAGGCGTGCTTCCTCTTCCCGCTTTTCTTCCTGTAAATGTTCACTCGTTTGCGTTGCCCACACCTCGAATGAAAGTGCTTCCAATGGACTTTCCTGCTGCAATACTCTTTTCTCCTGAGTTTCTGCCGCTGCTCCGGAGAATCCTGCCAGAACAAGACTAAACGCCACCGCTGCTCCACAGGAAATTATTTTTACTTTTTCAAATTTCATTTTGATATCCTCCAATATGTTTTGAAACAAATTTCGAATTATTAATAAGATTATACACACTTATTTTAATTTTATTACATTTATTACAAATTTGTTACATCTTATTGCTCGGATATCTTAACACTATTTTATTTCTTTGTCAAATCTCTTCTTCGCTGCCGACAAGCCTCATACATTAAGACAGACGCTGCCACAGCGGCATTAAGAGACTCTACCTTTCCATACATTGGTATTTTTATTTTCTTTTCTGCGGCATGCGCTACCTCTTCACGCAGTCCATTTCCTTCATTTCCGATAAGAAATGCCGCCGCCTCACAAAAATCTTCCTCATCATAAAAATGCTGTCCTTCCAAATGAGCCGCATAAGTTACAATTCCGCATTTTTTTAATTCCGCCAATACAGCCGGAAGATCTTCTACATATACGAAAGGCATCCGATAAATCGCCCCCATTGTCGAGCGGATTACTTTCGGATTATACATATCTACACAATCTTTACTGAGAATAATGCCTGTCGCACCTGCCCCCTCCGCAGTTCTCATAATCGTCCCAAGATTTCCGGGATCCTGAAGATTATCAAGCACCATCAAAAACGGAGTCTTTTCCTGTTTCAAAATATCTTCCAATGTTGTCTCACTTCTCTTCACAAGATAAAGAGCTCCTTGTGGTGTCTGCGTATCTGAGACATGGCGAAAAACCTGATCAGATAAAATTTCCATTGGAACTCCGGCAAGATCCAGTTCATTCTTTCTCTTCTCATAAAAACTTTCCGATAGATACAATTTTTCCAAACGCTCTTTTGGTGTTTCCTTGAGCATCCGTATCCCCTCTGCCAGAAATATCCCTCTCTCTTCTCTGGCTTTTGCCTTCTTCTGCAGCTGAATCAACTGTTTCACTTGTGCATTTCCTGTACTTGTTATCATATTTTCAAATCTCCCTAACTCTCACGGAATTTTTGTAATACCTCTTCCGCACCTACCATAATTAATTCACAATCTTTCGGCAGCGGCTTACAAGGATCAACCGTAATACTGACTGTACGCCCAATCCGGTAACCAATTACATTGACGCCGTATTTTTCCCGGATTTTTAATTCTACAAGACTCTTTCCAATCCACCCATCAGGAATAGCCAGCTCAACCATGCTATACTCATCCGAAAGATTAATCCAGTCCCGAACTTTTGTAGAAATAAGACGTCTCGCCACCCGGATTCCCATTTCCTTTTCCGGAAAGATTACCGCATCTGCACCCACTTTTTTCAAAATATTCTCATGTAAACGACTATTGACTTTTGCCAATACATACGGCACTCCAATCTCCTTTAAGATAATCGTTGCAAGAATGCTCGCCTCAAGCTGCTCCGCTGCCGCAATCACAGCACCATCCAGATTCCTTGCTCCGAGAGAGCGAAGCGTTTCTTCTTCCTCAATATCAGCACACATTGCGTAGCTGACTTTATCCGCAATTGCCTCTACTTTTTCTTCTGATTTATCTACTACAATTACATTACATCCCATTTCTTCGAGTGTCAGCGCAACACTGGCTCCAAAACTCCCTAGTCCTAATACAAGATATTCTCTCATAGCATAACTCCTCTCTGCTGTCTGTCCTTATTTACCGTTTCAAAACACTTCTCTATCCTACCATAATCCGTCGTTCCGGAAGCTTTCTCGCTTTCTTTCCGATATCCTGACGTGATACAAAGGCAAGCACTACTGTTACCGGTCCAAGCCTTCCAATATACATCAAAAACATAATGACACATTTGCTAAAATCAGAAAGCATCGGTGTAATCCCTGTACTTAGTCCAACCGTACCAATCGCAGATGTTGTTTCATAAATGATATCTCCAAGAGCCATCGCAGGCTCTGCTGCCGCTACAAGAATGGTACCTCCCAGAAGCGCAAGCACCGCAACCATCACAATTGATGCTCCTGTACGGACATTTTCGGCGGCAATCTTTCTTCCGAAGCACTCCGTATCTTTTCCTCCTCGCAGTACGGCAACACAGGAAAAGAGAAGCATCCCGGCAGTTGTTGTTTTAATACCGCCCGCTGTTCCCCCCGGAGATCCTCCGATGAACATCAAAATACATGAAAATAAAATCGTTGCATCTCGAAAACCGCCCTGTGCAACTGTTGCAAATCCAGCTGTTCTAGTAGACACGGCATGAAAAAAAGATGCCAGCAGTTTGTCTCCGTTTGACATTGCGCCAATGGTATCCGCATTAGAATACTCGAGGCAAAAAATCCCAATCCCTCCTGCTGCAATAAGGATTCCGGTAATCACGAGTGTCATTTTCGTCTGCAGAGACATTTGCCTGAAAATTCTTCCCGGCGTTCTCTGATATGTCTCCCGGATCTTCAGCACATGAAGAATATCACTCCAGACAGTAAAACCCAATCCTCCGCTGATAATCAGTGCCATTGTCACAAGATTGATAACGGGATCTGTCACATATCCGGCAAGACTGCTGTCTCCAAGAATATCAATTCCCGCATTACAAAACGCCGAGATCGAATGAAAAATGGAATACCAGATTCCTTTCCCAATCCCATATAGCGGAACAAAACGAATTGCATAGCCAATTGCTCCCATCACTTCCACTACCAAAGTAACTTTCAATACCCAGCGAATCAGACGAACCATTCCTGAAAGCGTATCCATATTATAAGTTTGCTGTATATAAATGCGCTGCCGCAATGTAATCCGTTTTCCAAGCAGCATAAAAAAGACCGTCATACATACAATAATTCCAAGACCTCCTACTTGAATTAAAATCAGTAGAATTACTTTCCCAAATAATGTAAACTGAGCTGCCGGAACGATTGTTACAAGTCCTGTCACACATACCGCTGATACGGATGTGAAAAAAGCATCAATAAATGCAATCGGTTGCTGATTGCTGACCGGAAGCCATAGCAAAACTGCCCCTGCCAGGATAATTCCTAAAAATCCAGATACAAGCAGCTGCATCGTAGAAATATGAGATTGTCTTAATTTTTTATAATGAAATTTCATTGCATGTCCTCTATTCTGCACTTTTATTTACAATAATAATACCAACACTTACCATAATTAATGCAATTACTGTCTGCCAGGATAAAATATTTTCCCCAAGAAATAATGCTGAAAGCGCTACTCCAAATACCGGTATCGAAAATCCATAAATCGTTACTTTGCCGACAGAATTATATTTTAAAAGCAGACTCCATATACTGAATGCAACTGTAGATAACAACGCCATATATCCAAGCAACAATGACGATTTCCATGTAAATCCGGTTACACTTCCGCCGGATACTATACCGGAGATCACAAGGAGCGCACCTCCGATCAAAAGCTGGTATGCTGTAATCGTTACCGGAGATTCTCTGTCAGAAATCATTTTCAACGTGACAGAACTAATTCCATAACATAATGCACTCATAAAAATCATTCCCTCTCCAAGAAGATGAAATCCATCTCCCCACGCTCCCGGCGACAAATTAATCACTATCACACCTGCAAACCCGATCGCACAGCCCACAGCCTTTTTCCATGTAATCTTTTCAGTCCGGATTAACACTGCTGCCGCAATAATAGAAATAAACGCATTTGACGCATTGATAACAGATCCCTTCGCTCCTGTTGTATTTGCCAGTCCAACGTAAAAGAAAAAATATTGCATTGCAGTCTGAAGAACTCCCTGTGCCGCAACATATTTTACGGAAGCACGTTTTACCGTTAATAATTTTCTCTCCATTACACTTCCTATTACAAATGTAAATATCCCTGCCAGAAAAAATCTATATCCTGCAAATAGAATCTGACTTCCTACATCCTGAATATGCAGCAACTCATATCCGATTTTCACGCATGGGAATGCACTTCCCCACAGCGCACAACATAACAATGCCAAAAGGCATACCGTCATTGGTTTTTGTAATTTTTCTTCCATAATTTCTCTCCCTGTTCTTCCTTTGACTCATTAGTATAGCACTTTTCTATGTGTGAAGATAGTAGTAATTTGCACATAAAAAGTCTGGCAATCCCCACAGGAATTTACCAGACTTTTTATGCTAAAAGCAGTTTCTTCTTTATTTCACTTCAAAAACATATTTGTCCAGACGTTCAAACGCTTCTTTTACTCTGCTCAAAGGTAATGCGAGGTTCATACGGATTGCATTTGCACCGTGGAATGCTCTTCCATCCTGCCATGCAACTCCTACATCCCATCCAGCTTTCAGAAGATCATCTACTGTCTTTCCTGTCTTCTGGCACCATTCTGTGCAATCTAAGAATAACATATAAGTACCTTGTGGTTTTGTCAGTTTCACACCTTCATAATTCTCTACGATATGATTGTATGCATAGTTTACATTTTCACTTAATGTCTGACAAAGTTCATTTACCCATACCTCGCCTTCTTCACTGTAAGCTCCTACAAGTGCATGCATAGACACAACATTCATAGAATTATAATGGCATTTGCTGCTGCTTGCTCTTACAAGATCACGAAGATATTCATTATAAATAATATGATAACTTCCAACTAATCCTGCAAGACTGAATGTCTTACTTGGTGCATACAGAGAAATGGTGCGGTTCTTTGCATCTTCGCTGATAGAAGAAAGCGGAGTATGATGATTGTCTTCTAAAATGATATCAGACCAGATCTCATCAGAAATCACAACACAGTTATTGTTCTTATAAACTTCCATTGCTTTTTCAAGTTCTTCACGCTCCCAAACTCTTCCACATGGATTGTGAGGATTGCAGAATACAGCCACATGAATATGGTTCTCTTTTAACTTGCGATCCATATCTTCATAATCCATTCTCCATACGCCATCCGCATCCTGAACTAATGGGCTGTGAACAATCTTATAACCTCCACTAATAATACTGCTTGTAAATCCAACATAAGTAGGGCTGTGGAGCAATACACTGTCTCCTGGCTGTAAGAATGCTCTCAGCGCGGACATCAGACCTCCTAAAACACCATTTTCATAACCAATGCATTCTGCTGTAAGTCCTTCTGCATGGTTACGTTTTGTCTGCCAGTTGATAATTGCGTTGTTATACGCGTCTGATGTCATAAAATAACCAAAAGACGGGTGCTGGATTCGTTCTGTCATAGCTTTGATAATCGGTGGTGCTGTTGGGAAGTTCATATCTGCAATCCACATCGGAATGACATCAAATCCCTCTTTTGGACGCTCTGGAGCAAATCCAGGCATTTTTCCAAGTCCATCAACAGCAATTGCATCTTTTCCTTCTCGGTCTAAAATAGTAGTAAAATCGTATTTCATTGTTATTCTCCTGCTTTTTTATTAAATGATTTTGTAGCAATAATTCTGGATAAAAATTGTTTTGTTCGTTCTTCTTTTGGATGATTAAATATTTCATTCGGTGTTCCTTCTTCTACAACAACTCCTCCGTCCATAAATACCACTTTATCTGCAATATCCTGTGCAAAACTAAGTTCATGCGTAACAACCAGCATTGTAATTCCTCGCTTTGCAACACTCTTCATTACCTCTAATGTTTCATTGATTAATTCCGGATCTAATGCTGAAGTAGGTTCATCAAAAAGAATTACTTCCGGCTCCATCGCAATTGCTCTTGCTATTCCTACACGCTGCTGCTGTCCACCAGAAAGTTGAGATGGATAATTATTTAAACGATCTTCCATTTTTACCCATGCAAGGGCTTCTTCTGCCTTCGCTCTTGCATCTTTTTTAGACATTTTCTTTACAACCACAAGTCCGTGCATTACATTTTCCAAAGCTGTTTTATTGGCAAACAAATTATAGTTTTGAAATACAAATCCTACTTTTTTACGAATTTCTCTAATTTCTTTTTTAGATACCTTCGAAAAGTCTACAGTTGTATCCCCAACAGTTAAAGTACCGCTGTCAGCATGCTCGAGAAAATTAATACACCTTAACATGGTTGTTTTTCCAGAACCACTTGGACCAAGTACCACGACAACTTCATGCGGCTGAACTGAAAGTGAAACATCTTTCAATATTTCTAAATCATCAAAACTTTTTTTAATATTTTTTATCTCAATCATTTTATATTGCTTCCTTCCATCAAATTCACCACATAATTTACAGTAGCTTTTACTCCCATATCTAAAACATTTTCATCTACATCAAAACGTTCATTATGGTGTTCTGCACCACTTCCATAGTCGAAATTTCTAATCCCTAAAAGAGCAAGCACTCCAGGATATTCTTGTAAATATTTTCCAAAACTCTCCGATGCATACCAACGTTGAAAAACATCTGGTACCGCTTCGTCTCCATAAATCTCTTTAACTGCTTTTTTAGCTAATTTTGCACATGCAACATCATTAATAACAGGGATTCCGACTTCTCCCGCCATTTTACTATAATCAACTTGACAATTATGCATTGCCGCAGTATGTTCAGCTACTTTAATAACAATATCTCTTGCTTTCATTCCTTCTTCACGATCAAAAAAACGCATAGAACCACTAATATAAGCTTCTTCTGGGAAAATATTAAATGATTCTCCACCTCTAATAGAAGTTAATCCAAATGTTACTGTTTTTTCAACATTCAATTGGTTCACAAACGCTCCCGGAATATTAGCCGCAATCGCTGCCGCTGCAAACACGGGATTAATCGAAAGATCTGGTCTAGACCCATGTCCGCCTTTTCCTTTTATCGTTAATTCCAATGGTGCAAAACCAGCCATGCAAGGTCCTTCACAAATACCTATTTTTCCTGACTCTAAAGCTGAATATACATGAATTGCCCATGCTGTATCAACTCTTTTTTTACTCAGTGCTTCTAAAATTTGTCGGTGGCTTGTCCCAACCTCTTCTCCTGCTTCAAAACAAAAATAAATCACTCCATTAAGTTCTTCTTTCATAGAACACAAGACTTCCATGCTGCCAAGAAGCATCGCACAATGAGCATCATGACCACAAGCATGACATGTATTTTCCTGCTCAGATATACATGTACGCGTTTGACAAAGATTTTGCTGGTTCTCCTTTATTGGAAGCGCATCTATATCTGCCCGAAGAACTATGTGAGGTCCTTGTTTTCCTGTATCCAAGGTGGCTATAAGCGCCGTTTCTGTTACTTCTTCAAACTGTAAGTGTAACCTCTTTACTATTTTTAAAATATATTCCTTTGTTTTGAATTCTTTTCCACCTAGTTCGGCAAATGTATGGATTTTTCTGCGATGCTCTATTACGGATTGTTTCACATCATCTGCATGATTGATAAGATTTATTAATTCCATTTCATTATCCTTTCTACTATCTCATTGCCATCTGCTTAACACTCTTTGAAAAAGACTTTTCCAATGATTTTCCAATTTTTTCAATAATAACACCAAGTACCCAGAATACAATTGCCGCAGCAAGATACGCTTCTAAAAAACAATATGCGTCTGTTGCAGCATCTGTCGCACCTTTTAAAATATCACTAACTCCCATAACATTTACTAATGCAGTTGTTTTCATTAATGATAATGTACTATTTGTTAACATCGGAATAATAACTCTAAACATCTGCGGGAGGATGATATCACGAAATGTTTGAAAGGATGTCATTCCTATCGCATATCCCGCCTCAAATTGTCCGCGCGGAATTGCCATCAAACCGCTTCGTAAAACTTCGGAAATCCCCGGCAAGCAAACAATACAAAGCGCAACAATCGCAATATAGATTAAATTCACATCTCGGATTGTAATTTTTAAATGTAATGCTTTAATTACATCATTAAATGTATTTGTATAAACCATAATACAAATCAAAAGAATTAAGTTTGCAGGAAATGCCTTACAAAGTGCAATTACCACATCCAAAATAGGTGCAATAACAGGTACACGATATGTTCTGATTAACGCAATCCCCATTCCTATAATCAGACAAATAAATAGTGTTGCAAAACACATTAATAAGTTTTGCGGAACCTTAGAAATTGCAGCCTGCAAACAAAGAATAAAATATTTTCCTTGAATCATCTCGCACCCTGCCTCCGTCTTTTTCCATATACTTCTCGTTGTCCAAAGGCTAATCGTTTATTCACATATCTAAAAATCGCTTCTAGTGCAAGGCTGATAATTGCAAATACGATTGCACAACATATATATCCTTCTAGCATATGTCCTCTTGATACGCTAATATTTCTTGCCTTTCCTACCATATCAATTACGTTCACCATATATGCAAGTGCTGTTGCCTGGAATAATCCAATAAACATATTTCCTAACATTGGCAATGAAATCTTCAAAGCCTGCGGGACAATAATATCCCGCATTGTCTGAAATTCTGACATTCCAACCGCATAACCTGCTTCCATCTGTCCAGATGGTACCGCTAAAATAGATGAACGGATTGTTTCTGATAAGAATGCCGAAATATTGATACTATACGCAATAAATACGAATATAACCGGATTCCACTCATATGCATCAATTCCGAATTTGGCCATAAGTAGTGGAATACCAAAATAAACAACAAACATCTGTGTAATGACTGGCGTACAACGTACATATGATACATAGACTGTAAGAAACTGCTCTAAAACCGGAATTTTCTTTAATCTCGCAATTGCAATCAGAAAACCAAATATAAAACTAATTACAAATGGTACAAGCACCAGTTCCAATGTCACTGGAAATTTTTCTATAATATCCGGAAAATATTCAACTACATATTTCCATGAAAACATCTCCGTCTCCTCGTCTTTCTAAACAATGACTTTATCTTCTATTCCGGTTTTACTGAATAATCTCCATTAAACCATTTCATGCAGAGTTCTTTGATTACCCCTTCTTCTCGAAGCTCTTTAATCGCAGCATCAAAGTCAGCCTGAAGATCATCATTTCCCTTTTTCAGAAGTGCATATGTACCACAATCTGCATCATCACCTAATAAACTCACAGTACTCATTTCTATTTCTGCCTCTGGATATCTGTCAAAAAATCTTGTCTGGCAATCAAACACTGTATGCGTATATGCATCATAAAGACCATTTTCAATACCAGAAAGAATACTTTCATCATTTGGCATTGTCTCTTGCAAAACAATCGGATTATCTGGATGCTCTTCATTGAATGCAACTAATGCTTTACCAATATTATCATTTCCGGAATTTGCCAATGTTTTGCCAGCAAGACTTTCCATATCTGAAATATCTGTACGTCCTTTTTTGAATACAAGGCGATAATCTCCAAAATACATTAATGACTCTGATGAAACATTATATTTTTCAGCACGGTCTTTATTGTAAGCCATATGGTGCGATACAATATCATATTTACCAGTTTCAAGTCCTCCAAATAAATTGTCCCATGAATCGCAAACTACTTTAACCTCATACTTATCAGCTATTTTCTTGCCCACTTCTTGAAACAAGTCATATTCATAACCTGATGGTTTTTCATTTTCATCAAGATAGCAGAATGGTTTGTAACCATTTCCAATTGCAATTTTAATTTTTTTCTTATCGCCACTTTCTGCCCCTTTATCCTGTTCCTCTGTTTTAGCTGTATTTCCCTCATTAGAATCCTTAGAACCACCACATCCTGCAAGTACTGATACTGCCATAACGCTACACATTAATAATGCTAATACTTTTTTCTTCATCTTATCTCTTATCCTCCTGTATATTTGTAATTAGTTTATCTTATTATTATTTTGTAATCACTTATTCCGGAACAACAGAATAATCAGCGTCAAACCATTTCATACTAATCTCTTTAATAGCTCCATCATCTCTAACCGCTTTAATCGCAGCATCAAAATCTTTCTGAAATTCATCATTTCCCTTTTTCAATAGTGCATATGTTCCACAGTCAGCATCATCATCTACAACACTTACTTTACTCATTTCAATATCTGCCTCTGGATATTTGTCTAAAAATCGTGTTTGCAAATCAAAAACAGGTGCTATATAAGCGTCATATAAATCATTTTCAATTCCAGCAATCATACTTTCATCAGATGGAACGGTTTCCTGCAGAATAATCGGGTTATCCTGATGTTCTTCATTATATGCCAAAAACTTTTTGCCCATATTATCATGATCACCATTTGCCAAATTCATTCCTGCAAGACTTTCCAAATCTGTAATGTCTGTACGTCCTTTTTTGTGAATCGCTCTATATTCGCCAAAATACATCAATGATTCTGCAGAAACATTATATTTTTCTGCTCTCTGTGGATTAGATGCCAAATGATGAGAGACAACATCATACTTTCCTGTTTCCAAACCTGTAAATAAATTATCCCATGAATCACAAACAACTTCTACATCGTACTTATCAGACATTTTCTCAGCCACTTTTTCGAATACTTCATATTCATATCCAGCTGGTTTCTCAGACTCATCTAAATAACAAAAAGGTTTATAACCATTTCCAATTGCAATGGTTACTTTTTGTTTTTCATCAGAATCTTCTTTTTTTTCTGTTTGAGTTTCTGTTTTTGCATTATCCGACTCTTTTTTGTTACTACATCCTATTAAGCTAGAAGCAGCAAGAATTCCACACATTAATAATGCTAATACTTTCTTCTTCATTCTATTCTCTTATCCTCCTGTATAAAATATAATTGATGTAATTCTACCCCCCCCCTACTATTTTGTCTAATTTGTATTTTTTATATATATTGCTATTTATAACTTTCCTCTATTTCCATTAATAAATTGTAATAAATAAACAAAAAACCAACAGTTTTACAGGCATTTTAGCCTATTTTACTGTTGGTTTTTCCTATCCTAATCTCATTTCAAAATTCTCTATTATATTTTTTCATAATGATAAATTGTTTTATTATACCTTGAATCGATATCCCACACCCCAGATTGTTTCAATGTATTGCGGATTTGAGGTGTCAAACTCAATTTTCTCTCGAATCTTCTTGATATGAACTGTTACTGTCGCAATATCTCCGATAGATTCCATATCCCAGATTTCGCTGAACAATTCGTCTTTCTTATACACATGGTTTGGGTGACTTGCAAGAAATGCCAGCAGATCGAATTCTTTTGTGGTAAATGTCTTCTCTTCACCATTCACCCATACTCTTCTTGCTGTTGTATCAATCTTAAGCCCACGGATTTCAATGATTTTATTTTCCTGTGCATTACTTCCAATCAACCGTTCATAACGAGCTAAATGTGCTTTTACACGCGCTACAAGCTCACTCGGGCTAAATGGTTTTGTCATATAGTCATCTGCTCCAAGCCCAAGTCCACGAATCTTATCAATATCATCTTTCTTGGCTGATACCATAATGATTGGAGTATTCTTCTTATTTCGAATCTCTTTACAGATTTCAAATCCATCCACACCTGGAAGCATCAAGTCAAGAATGAACAGATCATAGTCTTTATTTAACGCCTGATGTAATCCTGCGCTTCCGTCATTCATCACCTCAACCTCAAAGCCGCTCAACTCCAGGTAGTCTTTTTCCAGCTCTGCAATTGCTTCTTCATCTTCAATTATTAATATCCTACTCATTTGCAGGTACCTCCTGATATTTTCTTATTACGAAATACATTGTCGTTCCGGTTCCTTCCTTACTTGTCGCCCAGATCTTTCCACCGTGCTCCTCCACAATCTTCTTCACGATCGACAGTCCGATTCCGCTGCCTCCTTTTGAAGAATTCCGTGACGCATCCGTTCGGTAGAAACGATCAAAAATATTTGGAAGCTCCTTTGCGCCGATGCCTTTTCCATTATCTTCAAGCTCAACCTGAATGAAATCTCCTACATCTTTAATCCTCAAATTGATAATTGCCTGTTCTTTATCCATATATTTCAGTGAATTTGAAATAATATTATTGATTACTCTCTTTAACTGCTCTGCATCTGCAATGATCTTAACACTGCTGTCCACATAATTAAAATAAGTAAAACCTACTCCTTTTGCGCTAAGTTCTAATTGAAGATCCTCTGCACAGTCATCAAAATAATCTGCCACAAGAAGTGTTGCAAAATTATATGGAATTCGATTCGTATCAATCTTTGAATACAATGTCAGCTCATTAATCAGTCTCTCCATCTCTGTTGCTTTATTGTAGATCGTCCGAACATATTTATTCATCTTTTCAGGTGTATCGGCAACTCCATCAATAATTCCTTCTGCATAACCTTTAATTGCTGTAATCGGAGTTTTCAGATCATGAGAAATATTACTGATCAGCTCTTTATTCTCTTGGTCAAATTTCAGCTTCTCTTCCGCATTATCCTGAAGTCTTTTTCTCATTTCTTCAAAGTTCTGGCACAGACTTCCAAGCTCATCGTCTGTCTCCGGTTCCAATTCAAAATCCAGATTACCTTCTTTGATATTATTTGCAGCATCCTGCATCTTTGCGATCGGCTGTGAAATCCCCCGGTAGATCCATATAATCATCAGTGATGCCGTCAGCACAAGTGTCAGAATCACTGCCATCAGAATATCAATCAGGAATTCCTTCACTTCCGGCATAACTTCTCCTACATCAGTCACAATAAACGCACTTCCCTTAGATCCGTCACTGTACTTAAAGTCTACCTGCTTTAATAATACCGGAAGCTCCCCTCCAAGATAAACTCCATTTTCAGAACCGGATGTATCTGAATTATATGCCGGAAGTTTGTCTATTACCCTTGTTGTTCCTTCCAGTTCTTCCCCAAGAAATACAATTGTATCTGCTTTTCTTACAAGAAGATATGAATTTTTCTTTAAAAGCTGTTTATTAAATGTTTCCAGATATGTGGCGTCTTCAAGTTGTGCCGGCGTACACCTTGCAACGTCCGTCAGTTCATGATAAGAGGCTTCTGTCAGCCTGTTAAATATCTGAGTTGGATTAGAAAATGTCTCGTAGGTTGTCCCTGTAATTCCATATGTTTTCTCAATTGCTTTAATCTGGTATTGTCCAAATCCTACAATTGCCAGTGATGTCAAAAAAACCGGAAGTGTAATGACTGTAATAAATGCTATGATCAGCCTCATTTTCAGCTTCATACATCTACATCCTTTCACTTTGTTTTTCTTTCTTATCATACCATAAGTTTGCTGACAATTCACGAAAGCACACATAAACATTTATAAATTTTTCATAAAAAACGGAGACACTGCTGCTGCAATATCTCCGCTTAATTGTTCTGCTATTTTTCTTTTTATAAATAACTCTTCAGTGTTTCCACTTTATCTAATTTCTCCCACGGAAGATCCAGATCGTTGCGTCCGAAATGTCCGTAAGCTGCTGTCTGTTTGTAGATCGGACGGCGCAGATCTAACATTTTGATAATTCCTGCCGGACGAAGATCAAAGTTCTCTCTGACAATCTCAACTAATTTAGATTCTGCAATCTTACCTGTACCAAATGTATCGATCATAATTGATGTCGGATGTGCAACACCAATTGCATAGGAAAGCTGGATCTCACATTTCTTTGCAATACCTGCTGCCACGATATTTTTGGCAACATAACGCGCTGCATAAGCTGCTGAACGGTCTACCTTTGTACAGTCTTTTCCGGAGAAAGCACCACCACCGTGACGAGCTGTTCCACCGTAAGTATCAACAATAATCTTGCGTCCTGTCAGTCCGCTGTCACCGTGAGGTCCACCGATTACGAAACGTCCTGTCGGGTTGATGAAGAATTTTGTCTTCTCATCAATCATCTCTGCCGGAAGGATCGGCTCAAATACATGTTTCTTAATATCGGCATGAATCTGCTCCTGTGTAATATCCGGATCGTGCTGTGTAGAAAGTACAACAGCATCCAGACGGCACGGAACACCTTCTTCATCATATTCTACTGTAACCTGTGATTTTCCATCTGGTCTCAGATATGGAAGTGTACCGTTCTTTCTTACTTCTGTCAGTCTTCTTGATAACTTATGTGCAAGAGAGATCGGATATGGCATATATTCCTCTGTCTCGTCACATGCGTAACCAAACATCATTCCCTGGTCTCCGGCTCCGATTGCGTCCAGCTCTTCATCTGTCATTGTATGCTCTTTTGCTTCGAGCGCCTTATCTACTCCAAGAGCGATATCTTCTGACTGCTCATCGATCATTGTGATGACACCACAGTTATCTGCATCAAATCCGAATTTTCCTCGTGTATATCCGATTTCGCGAACTGTTTCACGCACAATTTTCTGGATATCTACGTAAGCATTCGTTGTAATCTCTCCCATAACCATAACCATACCTGTTGTTGTTGCTGTCTCGCATGCAACACGGCTCATTGGGTCCTGTTCCATTAATGCATCCAGGATCGCATCTGAAATTGCGTCACACATTTTATCCGGATGTCCTTCTGTTACTGATTCTGATGTAAATAATCTTCTTTCCATCTTAAAGTCCTTTCTTACTATCATACATCGAAAAAACAGCCCGAATAATCGGACTGTTTCTCTATCTTAAACAATCCTCTTATTGTTCGATCACTCGCTCAGGCTGGCACCTTCCTCGATATTTGAGGGGTTGCCGTGGCTTCACAGATCCTTTGTATCTCCACCACTCTGAATAAAAGGCTATTTCTTCTATTTTCATTTGCTGCACGATATACATTATACCGTTTCCCCGGAAATGTCAAGCAATTTTTTCACTTTCCTCCGGTATTTACTTAATGCTTTCCTAGCTGACTTTCAGCTTAAATTTCTTAATGTCTTTCTCCGTCTCTACTTTCTCAATCAAACCGCCAAGACGTCTGATCTTCTCTTCAAAGCATTCATATCCTCTCTGGATATAAACAATATCGTCTACGATCGTAATTCCATCTGCCACAAGTCCGGCAATACAAAGCGCCGCACCGGCTCTCAGATCCGGAGCACTTACTCTCGCACCAGAGAATCTCTCTACGCCTTCAATCGTTGCAGAATTTCCCTCTACTTTAGAGACACCGCCCATACGAGCCAGCTCATCCAGGTATTTGAAACGATTTTCAAAAATACTCTCTGTAATCGTACTTGTCCCTTCTGACAGAGATAACAGTACTCCCATCTGCGGTTGCATATCTGTCGGGAAGCCCGGATATGGAAGTGTCTTTACTTGTGTATGTCCCAGACGCTTCTTCGCCACAACTCTTACTGCATCATCAAATTCTTCTACTTCGCATCCAATCTCTACAAGCTTCGCTGTCGTTGCCTCCAGATGCTTTGGAATTACATTCATCACCGTTACATCTCCGCGTGTAGCTGCTGCCGCAAACATAAATGTACCAGCTTCAATCTGATCCGGAATAATAGAATATGATGTTTTATTTAACTTGGAAACCCCTTTGATACGAATTACATCTGTTCCTGCTCCCTTAATATTAGCGCCCATGCTGTTCAGGAAATTGGCAACGTCTACGACATGTGGTTCTTTTGCAACATTCTCCAGAATGGTATTCCCCTCTGCCATCGCTGCTGCCATCATTACATTGATTGTCGCTCCGACACTGACAACATCAAAATATAAATGTGTTCCCTTCAGTCGTTCTGCTTCTGCAAGAATTGAACCATGCTCAATCTCAACCTCTGCTCCAAGAGCACGGAAACCTTTCAGATGCTGATCGATCGGACGGCTTCCGATATTACATCCGCCTGGCAGCGCAACTTCTGCTCTCTTGTATTTTCCTAACAAAGCACCCAGCAGATAGTAAGATGCACGAATCTTCTTTATATAGTCATATTCAATCGCAAGATCACTGATCGTACTCCCGTTAATCTTAACAGTATGCCTGTCAATTCTCTGCACAGTTGCTCCAATTCCACTGATTGCTTCAAGCAATACATTAATATCATTCACATCCGGAAGGTTATCGATTGTTACTGTCTCATCCGTCATGATCGCTGCCGCGAGAATTGCAAGCGCTGCATTCTTTGCACCGGCAATCTCAACTTCACCAACGAGCGGATTACCACCTTTAATTATATACTGTTCCATATCGCACCTCGATTATCGATTTCTATTTACAGATCCAATTTATTTTTCTAAAATATTATTTGCAAAAATAAAAAAGAAAGCCCCTAAAAGCTTATAATCTTTACTATTATAGCATAAAATACGGATTTGTAAAATATTTTTTATTTTCCAACGCTGCACAGGCCGCTGAGCGTTCGATTCTATTTACTTATTGTGTCAAAAGACGCTTTCAAGTATACGATGATGTTTCTATTTTTCATCTGTACTTCTCCCCGGTTTCGCACATGTTCTTCTTTTATTTTATCACAGCATATTTCTTCCGTAAAGTTGATATTTTCTACAAAACCTTATATTTCGC
>QFCE01002652.1_pt1 | contig 24566 bp, 26 predicted proteins | sample 5346091 | NCBI WGS metagenome assembly QFCE01 (sample SAMN09062252, study PRJNA434731) | Human gut metagenome, whole genome shotgun sequencing project. | isolation source: stool timepoint A chromium assembly | host: Homo sapiens | collected 2015 | reverse complement strand
ACGGATCGCATAATCCGCGATAAACTGGTCAAGGAAATCAAAATCTCCCCGCTGTTTGCCGTCCAGCTCCGTGATGATTCCGTTTTCTACACGGACAGAAGGCTTTGGATCATAAGGACTGTGCATTGCCACAAATCCCATTTCCGGCCATTCGTCAATGAACCCGTCCTTGTTGACTGCCCTTCTGTCCAAGGTTTCAATTCGTTTTGATCTTTTCATATCTTTCACCCTTTTCCCTTCGGGGAATCCATCAGAAAGACCACAGCTTTGTGTAAATCTTTACAATGTCTTCCTTGGTGGGAACTCTCGGATTTTTTTCTGTACACGCATCTGCAAGCGCCGCCTCTGCCATCTTGTCCACAGCTGCAAAATATGCATCCGGTGTAATGGTTTTCATCTCCTGTATGGTGAGCGGAATGTTCATCTCTTTCTGCATGAACTGAATCCAGTTCACCAGGGAGCGCACGCTCATCACCTTGTTGTAATTGCTCAGTCCAAGGATATGGGCAATGTTGGAGTAGCGCTTCACTGCCGGAAGATATTCCTTCTGGCTTCTGCTGTGCTTGTTGATATCCGCGTTGAACTCCACTACGTGCGGCAGCAGCATGGCGTTTGCTCTTCCATGTGGAATGTGGAACACAGCTCCCAGCTGGTGCGCCATACTGTGGGTAATGCCAAGTCCCGCCGTATTGAACGAAAGTCCGGCAAGACAGGATGCCACATGCATTTTCTGGCGGGCGTGCATATCGTTTCCGTCCAGGTAAGCGCGAAGAAGAAATACTCCGCAGATTTCAATGGACTTTTCTGCCAGAGCCGCGGAAAATTCATTGTGATCCACGCTCACGTAGGATTCCAGCGCATGGGTGAACACATCCATGCCGGTGTCCGCTGTGATCGCAGGCGGCACACTTTTTACCAGCTCTGCATCAAGAATCGCCTCATCTGCAGTCAGGGCATCGGATACCAGAGGGTATTTCACTTTGGCCTCCGTGTCATTTACTACAGCAAAAGAGGTTACCTCAGAACCGGTGCCGCTGGTGGTCGGAATCGCGATCAGCCCTACATGCCCGTAATTGTTGATCTTCAGGGCAAATTCCCGGATTGCCTTGGAGGAATCAATCGCAGATCCTCCGCCCACAGCCACGATTGCCTCCGGCTGATAGGACAGGAATTTTTTTACCCCTTCTGCGATCTTGTCCACCGGCGCGTCCGGAACCACATCCTGAAAAATGTCGTAAGCAATGTCACCGCGGGTCAACGGCTCTGTGATCAGATCGATCATTTTGCTCTGCACCACAAAAGGATCGGTAATGATCAGAACCCTTTTGTAGGGAAGCTCCCTGAGCCTGCTCAGAGCGTTTTCGCCAAAATGGATGGCTGTTTTCATCTCAAATGTCTTCATAATATAAGACGCTCCTTTTTTGCGGTCGCAAAACGTTCGTTTCAACGGTTTGGATAAAGACAGGTAATGCTCATATCCTCAAAACAGCGCAGCCATTTTTCCGAGGGACGAACGTCTGTAACGATCACATCCACATCCCGCAGCTTTCCGGCAATGGAAAATGCGGTCTGGTCAAATTTTGTACTGTCAAGCACCAGGATCTTTTCTCTTGCGGAAGCGATCATGCTTCTCTTCGTAGACCCAAAGGCCTCCTGGGATTCCATGATCCCTCTCCCGAAATCCAGTGCCTTACAGGAAAAAATAACTTTGTCCACATAGCAGGAACGAATGGCTTCCTCTGTCCGGGAGCCAAGAAACGCCAGATAGCCTTCCTTCATCTCTCCGCCGGTGGAAATGATATTCCATCCGGACACGTCGGAAAGCTCCAGAATGATCTCCACGGAGTTCGTCACTACCGTGAGCTGTTCTTTTTCCTTGAGTGCTTTTGCCACAAACACAGCCGTGGTGCTGGCATCCAGAAAAATATGCTCGCCTTCCTTCACCAGGGAGGCCACGATCTCTGCCATCTTCTGTTTTCCTGCTACATTTTGATTTTTACGGATATTAAAAGGCAGGTCAATGCTCAAATCTTCCCGGATAACCGCGCCTCCATAGCTCTTGGTGGCAAGACCTTCTTTTTCCAGTTTGTCCAGGTCACGGCGGATCGTTTCCTCAGAAACATCATAAAGCTGGCTGAGTTCACTGACTACAACCCGCTTTTCTGCCTGTAATTTTTCGAGAATCCTGTTTCGTCTCTCCAGTGCAAGCATTCCTACTGCCTCCTTTGCTGCCCTTACAGGATGGAATCGATCATCCGTTTATCCGGGTGTGCAATGACAGAGGAATCCAGGTACATACCTTTTTCCCCTACCAGTTCTTTCGCACGGGCAATAGAAGCCTCTACCGCAGATACTTCTCCGGTAAGCAGCATATAAGATTTTCCGCACATTCCCTTGGCAATACGAAGCTCGATCAGGTCTACGATCGCAGTCTTTGCTGCCTGGTCCGCTGCCTCGATAATGGAAGCGGCATCGTAGGTCTCCAGGATTCCAAGTGCGCTGATGCTCTCCACCTGGGTAGTTCCGTAAATTGCCGGGAAAATGGATTCATGAGGATTGCCAAGCACAAAGCTGTCAATGCACTTATCCTCATATGTAGTTACTGCTGTATCAACCGCAGCCTTTACCGCACTCAGATCACCGGTAATAATTGCAATATATTTGCCGGGACATACGGTCTGGGCTTCGACAATCTCAACCTCAGACGTCTTCACCATGGCATCTGCCGCAGTGATTCCCGTGGCGGTTGTCTTAAATTCAATCATGCCGATTGCTTTACTCATGTTCTGCACGTCCTTTCTAATTCTTTGCAATTACGATGTGGCGGTCAGTTACTTCTGTGACCTTACCGCAGATGGATGCATGAATGCCTACGCTCAAACCGTTCGCCGGTTTTGCGATCATCTGTCCTCTTGTCACCTGCTCGCCTGCCTTTACAATTGCCTGCGCCGGAGCTCCGATGTGCTGGCTTAAAAGGATGGTCACTTTGGAAACATCCACCAGATTCTCGTCCATGGGCGCATCTTTGTCATATTTTGTCAATGCCAGACGTGCCATCAGGCGTTCCTCCGGAACCTTACGCAGCTCCCTGGATGGAAGTACTTTCTTTGGTTCCACTCCCTGAGGAGGACGAATCCCTGCTTTGCGAAGTCCGCCCTTCATATCAGCAAGAAGACTTCTGGGAGCAAGGCTCTGCGGGCAGGAATACATCTCGCATACACCGCAGGAACAGCAGAACGCCGCATCCAGATATGGATTCATATCTCTGAAATCCTGGTTGGATGCCGCTCTCATGAAGAGAGCCGGATCAATGGGATGTCCCAGAGCATTTCTCGGACAAAGATCCGTACAGGTATGGCAATGGCAGCAAATGGATGCTGCTCTCTTTAAATCTATGGAAGAAGAGCGCTGCTTCTTCATTACAATCACATGTTCTTTTGGAAGAACCAGTATCGCGTTCGTGGTTTTTGTTACCGGCTCAGATCCGCTGCCAATGCGTCCCATCATGGGGCCGCCCACAAAATATACAGGATCCTTAACCGTCACATTTCCGGCCTGTGCAACCACCTCGTCCAGCGTGCATCCCAGAGGAACACGCACGGTAACCGGATTGCTGACTTCTGCTACCACAGACACATATTTATCCGTTACCGGTTTCTGTTTTTCTACTGCACGATACACATTGTACAGGGTTTCTACGTTAAATACTGCAACCCCCTGCTCAATGGGCAGTCCACCCGGTCTTACAACTCTTCCGGTTGCCTCGTAGATCATGACAACCTCATCCCCCATGGGATACACTTCCTCCAGAAGATGGATCCGCATTCCCGGGAATTCCTCAATGTGCTGCTGCAGAGCCTTTACCGTCTGAACATAAGATTTTTTGATTCCAATGATGGCCTCAGAAGCACCTACTGTCTCCTTAACCATATGGAAGGTTTTCATAATCTCGTACGCGTGACGCTCCAATAACTGTCTGTGTAATTTCAGTAATGGCTCGCACTCCGCACAGTTCATGAGAATCGTGTCCGCACGCTCGTCGAGCTTTGCATAGGTTGGAAAACCGGCTCCGCCGGCGCCCGCCACACCATTCTCCTGTATGATTTTCTGTAATTCTTTGATTTCCATGGCGTTACTCCAATCCTGCGCCGTCATCAATGATGCCTACAATGGCAGCATCTACCGGCGCCGTTTCTACGCCGCAGCCAATTCTCGCTGCGCTTCCCTGTGCCACCAATACATATTCGCCGATTCCCGCACCAATGATATCGATTGCGACAATCTGGCTTAGGTCAGCTTTCATATGATGCACCGGCTCCACGATCATAAATTTATTTCCAATCAGCTTTTCACTCTTCCGCGTGGAAACCACGCTTCCAACAACTTTGCCTACAATCATATGAGCCTCCGAATAAAATTTTGCATTATCCTCCGATAGGGCTGGAGTAATCATTCGCTCCAGCCCCTGATAGAGGAATCTGCATGTTATTTAATGATGGTAACTGTATTGCCAGTGGCAATTTTTGACGCATTTGCTTCGTCTGTGTCAATGTGCATTTCCAGCGTAAAGCTGTCATCCACACGGATTTTTACATGGTTGAAAATTGTTCCCCGCTCGTTGTCTGCTCTTACGGAAACAATCTGTCCGTCTGTCACTCCCGCTGCCTGCGCATCCTTCGGAGACATATGAATGTGACGCATTGCCACAATACATCCCTCATCCAGATAAATAGCGCCTTTGGGTCCGACAACCGCAATGGGAGCGCTGCCTTTTACATCGCCGGATTCCCGGATAGGAACCTGCATGCCAAGCTTGATGGCGTCTGTCGCAGATACCTCAACCTGAGATGCCTTGCGCACCGGTCCCAGGATCCGAACGTTCTCGATCGCACGAAGCTTCAGGCCCACAATGGTCACGGTCTCATTGGATGCGAACTGTCCGCCCATCAGCTCTTTTTTCTTGGTGAGCTGATATCCCGGTCCAAACAGCGCTTCCACATGTTCCTGCGTCAGATGGATGTGTCTCGCGGAGACACCAATCGGCACCATGAAACCTTCACCTTTTTCTTCGTTTTTATTGATTGCCTGAATCACCATTCTGGTGATCTGTTCAATATTATTTGTTTCCAAGGTCTGCACCTACCTTCCTATATGGTTTCTCCTTATTTTAAAACCGGAAGGATTTTTTCTACATCTGTGTGAGGTCTCGGGATTACGTGAGTTGCTACCAGCTCACCAAGTCTGGATGCTGCTGCGCTTCCGCTTTCTACTGCAGATTTTACTGCTCCTACGTCTCCGCGAACCATAACGGTTACAAGACCGGAACCGATTTTCTCTGTTCCTACCAGGGCAACGTTTGCTGCTTTGCACATCTGGTCAGCAGCCTCGATTGCTGCAGTCAGTCCTCTGGTTTCAACCATTCCTAATGCTTCCTGTGTCATAATTTTTTCCTCCTTATCCACTGTCTGGGATGTCGCTGTTTTTGTTTCGGTTTTTCTAGCCGTCCGTCTGGGCGCGGCTGCTTTTCTCGGGGCTGCTGTTTTTGCTGTTGTTTTTTTCTCTTCAGCCATCATTCATCCCCCTCTTGCTTCTTTTTCCATCGACTCGCGCTTAATTCCACCATCTTGACGATTTCTTCATGCGGGCGGGCAATTACCGCGTAGCTTGCCGGTTTCTTTATGGCTTTGGCTGCTGCCGTCTCAACGGCCTCCGTAACCGCCGCCACATCGCCTTCTACAATAATGGTCACAAGTCGTCCGCCCAGCTTACGTTCCCAGGATGCCAGCTCAACGTCTGCCGTCTTGCACATAATGTCCAGAGCATCCAGCGCCGCAACCACACCCGTGATCTCAATAAAACCATATGATTTACTCATGAGCGAACTCCTTTTTTGTATGATATTTATGCTGCTGTTCCACCTCGATTCCGCTTCTCTACATCTCGGTGCGGGCATTCGCCCTATACAGATTGCTTTGTAAGCTCCTGCCTGCAAGCAAGCTTGCGCAGGTTCTTACTTGCAATCTGTGCACAGCTCATTGCTAAATCAGATGGTCGGAAGGATCTTCTCTACATCATTGTGCGGTCTCGGAATTACATGCGTTGCTACCAGCTCACCAAGTCTGGATGCTGCTGCGCTTCCGCTCTCTACTGCTGCCTTAACAGCTCCAACATCTCCACGAACCATAACAGTTACAAGACCGGAACCGATTTTCTCTGTTCCTACCAGAGTAACCTCTGCTGCTTTTGTCATTGCATCTGCAGCCTCGATCGCTGCGGTAAGTCCTCTGGTCTCAACCATTCCTAATGCTTCCTGTGCCATGCTTTATTTCCTCCTAAAATAACTAAAATAAATTGATATTTTCTAACTCTTATCCAGGGCGCTGATTTTCAGCATCTTACGCGTTCCCTCCTCGGGGTTTGGGATCACATAGTGCTGTACCACACCAGTCATTTTTTCTGCCACTTCCATGCCGGCCTGTACAGCCGCAGTCACGTCCTCCACGCTGCCTCTGTACTTAATGCAGACCAGAAGAGGCACCGGCAGGCTGTCAGCGTTGGCAGGCTTGTTTTTGTCAAATACCTCCAGACGGACATTCGCCGCCTTGCATCCGGCATCTCCTGCCACAAAGGCTGTTGTCAGCCCGAAAACCTCTAAAATTCCTACAGCATCTGCCATATTGCTTCTCCTTTATAACCAGGATTATTTATTGATCACCGCAATCTTGAGACCTGTCATTGCCAGGTTTGTCTCCAGAGCCTCGTTGATCTGCTCCAGCGGGAATCTGTGTGTGATCAGATCAGACATGGGAAGTCCGATCGCTTTTGCTCTCTTCAGGAAATCAAAGGTGGTTGCGTAGTCTCTCAGGTTGTATACCCAGGAACCAACCAGGTTGATCTCTTTGGAGCAAAGGTCAAAGTGCGGGTTAATGGTAGCGTCTCCGCCGTTGATGAAGAAACCAAGCTCGCAGAGACCGCCGCCGTTGCGGATGAATTTGTAGATGTTTGCATGTGCCTTGGGATTACCGGTGCACTGGAATGCAAAGTCTGCAAGATGTCCGCCGAAGGCCGCTTCCACTCCGCCGGCCAGAGCCTCAATGCCCTGGAAGTTTGCAAAGTTGACTGTCTCTGTTGCGCCCATCTTCTTGGCAAATTCAAGACGCTGCTCATTTCCGTCCACTGCGCAGATATTCTGTACACCCATGGTGTGCAGCACTGCGATACAGATCAGACCGATGGGGCCGCAGCCCTGAACAACGACTCTGCTGTTGAACTTGAGGATTCCGGTTGTTTTTGCTCTCTCAACTGCATGCACCAGAACTGCGCATGGCTCGATGAGGATACGGGAATCCAGATCCAGGTCGCTTACATTGAAGAATGTGGAACCGAATTTGCCGCCGCGGATAAAGATGTAATCTGCAAACCAACCGTTGAATTTTACGTCATCATCCGGAAGCAGGCCGTATACGTCAGCACCGCCTACATTCTTCTTGTTCAGGTCGAACATTGTGATCTCCGGATCATCCTTGAAGATCATGCAGGTAACTACCTTGTCGCCAACCTGTACCGGCTTGCCGGCTGTGTCTGTCTTTACGTTTTTGCCCATAGCCACGATCTCGCCGGTTCCTTCGTGTCCCAAAACCACCGGAATCAGACCAAAGGGATCGTTCTTGTACTCATGTGCGTCTGTTCCGCAGACACCGCAGCCCTCTACTTTGACCAGAATATCGTCGTCGCCAAGGGGCGGAAGGGGATATTCCTGAAGCTCAAAATGCTTCTTCTCGGTCATCATTGCTACTCTGGCTGTTTTGGGAACTCCACCTGTCGGGCAGGCTGCCGGAGCTGCTGCCTGGGAAGGTGTGTTTCCTGTCATGCCGGAGAGAACCTGTTTTACAATTTCTTCAATATTTACACTGTTCATATCCATGTTCTTCTCTCCTCCTGTCAGCGAATGCAAAGGCTGTCAGACATTACGCAGCGTCTTCTCTTCGTGAATGTGCTTGCGCTTGTCAGACCCTCACCGGTACGGCTCGCGATCGTAAAGGTGCAGTATCCCTCGCCGCCAAATCCAAGTGCCGCATAGGAAGGTGCGTTTTTCACAAGGATTGCAGTGTCGATTGCTTTCGCGTATTTTGTAATGTTGTCAATATTTTTGGAATGGATGTGTGCGGAATGGCGGTTGCCGTGCTCAAGCCATACAGCCTGCTCTACCGCATCATCAAAATCCTTTGCTCTTACAACGCCGAGGATGGGCATCATAAGCTCTTCTGCGATCAGCGGATGTTCCTTCGGTCCTTCAAATACGATGCAGCGGATGTTCGCCGGAACATTGACTCCGATCATGGAGAGAAGTGTTCTTGCGTCACGTCCCACGCATTTGCGGTTCAGTCTTCCGCCTGCCAGAACCACCTCGGTCAGCTTATCCTGCTCTTCCTTGGAAGCCAGGTAGCAGTCGTTCTCGGTAATGAGATAGTGCATCAGCTCATCTACAATAGAAGAAACTGCCACGATCTCTTTTTCTGCGATGCAGGGAAGATTGTTGTCAAAGGTACATCCATTGACGATATCCTGTGCAGCCTTGCGAATATCGGCTGTCTCATCCACCAGTGCCGGTGGATTTCCTGCGCCGGCGCCGATGCCGCGTTTTCCAGAGGAAAGAACTGCGGTTACTACGCCAGGGCCGCCGGTTGCGGCGATAAGCGGGATATCTTTATGTTTCATCATGATCGCGCTGGTCTCCAGAGTGGGTTTTTCCACAGTTACGGCAATGTTGTCCGGGCCGCCGGATTCCAGGGACGCTTCATTCAAAAGATTGATCGCGTAAAGGGATGTCTTGATCGCTGCCGGATGGGGATTGAACACAACGGTGTTTCCGCCTGCCAGCATACCAATGGTATTGCACAGGATCGTCTCACTGGGGTTTGTCGTCGGAGTGATCGCTCCGATCACGCCGAAGGGTCCCATCTCGATCAGAGTAAGTCCTCTGTCTCCCGACCATGCGGTTGTTGTGATATCTTCTGTTCCCGGGGTCTTGTCCGCAACAAGATGATGTTTCAGGATCTTGTCTCCGACATTTCCCATTCCGGTTTCTTCCACACCCATGCGCGCAAAAATCTCTGCGTTTTCGTGGATTTTTTTACGAATGCAGGTAATGATCTTCTCTCTCTGGTCCATGGACATTTTGCGAACAATCACCTGGGCTTTTTTTGCCGCCTCAATGGCATCGTTCATGTCCTTAAAAATTCCATGTTTTCCGGCCGGAGCTTCCGCAATCTGCATTTTTGCCATGACTTCCTGTACAATTTCCTGTACCATGCTCTCACTTACTGGCATGAGATTGTCCTCCTTATTATGTAATGTCCGAAATTATTTCAGTCCCAGCTGAGCCATTACCTGTTTTGTAATGCTTGCAACCAGGTCAGCGTCTGCTTCAGAAGCTGCCGGTGCGTGTGCCACTGCGCATCCGCCGCAGTTGTGGCAGTTAAGGCCGTCTTTGTTCAGGCAGAGATCTGCCGGATGTTTGCCCGGAAGTCCCATTTTTCTTCTGATTTCATACAGTTTTTCGATGGTCTCTTTGTCGAATTCCTTCGGGCCGCCAAGCAGTTTGCTCTGATACAGAAGCTGTGCGTAGAACTCAACAGATTCCATCTTCATGTAAGCAGCATTCAGGTCTGTGGACCAGGTCAGTGCACCGTGGCTCTCCAGAAGAACTGCATCAAAATACGGAAGGTATTTTTCCAGTCTGTCCGGGATCTCGTTGGTGGACGGTGTGCCATACTCAGCGATGGGAACGCATCCAAGAGCGATAACTGCCTCCGGCATGATCGGCTGTGTCAGCGGAATGCCTGCGATTGCGAAAGATGTAGCATATACAGGATGAGCATGTACAACAGATCCTACATCCGGTCTCTTCTGATATACTCTCATGTGCATTTTGATTTCAGAAGAAGGTCTGAATCCCGGGTTTGCCTGAATCACATTACCTTCTGCATCTACTTTACAGATGAATTCCGGTGTCATAAATCCCTTGGATACACCGGTAGGTGTGCAAAGGAATTCGTTGTCATTCAGTTTTACGGAGATGTTTCCGTCGTTTGCCGCTACCATGTTGCGGTTGTAGATTCTTCTACCGATGTCACAGATTTGTTTTTTGATTTCAAATTCGTTTACCATGCTTTCTTCCTCCTTAAGCGCATTTGGTTTCTTATTGTTGAGTCCGACTCATTCGGGTCTATCTGGATTTTACACTATCCCACATAAAAAGTCAAGAGAAATCCCTGGTTCCATGTTGGTTTTATGTGGTTTTCGCCAAAAAACATCTTTGTTTTCCTTCTGTTTCTCAAAAAACCACATTTTTCTCCCGCGAACTTCTCTTGACTTCTCTTTTTCCCTCTGTCATACTGTGATCATAGCATTACAGAGCCAAAAGGTCCGAAGCTGTCTGCGCCTGCGCAAAGGCAGGGGAAGGCCCCTGGGACTCGCCCCATATGAGCACAAAAACGGAGGAACTCCACATGTATCTTTCAGACATGCACACCCATTCCATCGCCAGCGGACACGGTACCTCCTGCACCATTTCCGACATGGCAAAGCAGGCCGCCGCACGCGGCATCCGGCTTCTCGGCATCACGGACCACGGTCCTGCCACTTTGGCTGCCGGAACCCCCTCTTATTTCCGCAGCCTTACCTTTTCTCCCAGAAAGCGGTTCGGCATCGAGCTTCTGTACGGTGTGGAACTGAATATCCTGGATGCAGAGGGACATCTGGATCTCAACGATGAACTCCTCACCAAACTTGACTATGCCATTGCCAGCATGCACGCCGCGAATTTTCGCCCCGGCACCTGCCAGGAAAACACCGACGCTTTCCTGAACGCCATGAAGCATCCCTGCGTCAAGCTTCTGGGGCACTGCGACAATCCCAAGTATCCCGTGGATTACGACAGGCTTGCGTCCGCCGCCAGCCATCTGGGCGTTGCTTTTGAAATCAACGAAGCCTCGCTGGCTCCCTACGGCTACCGCGGCGACACCCGAAAAAACAACCGGCGCATTCTTGCGGCCTGCCAAAAATACCAGGTGCCCGTCCTGCTTTCCAGCGACAGCCACGGCGCCGCGCACATCGGCGATTTCACCTTCGCCGCAGATTTTGTACATGAGGCCCGCTTCCCGGAAGCTCTCATATTGAACAACCAGATCCCCCGCCTGAAGGCGTTTCTGGAAACACGCCAGCTAAATCTATCACAAAGGAGAACCCTATGAAAAAAGGAAACTGGAAGGCCCTCCTTCCCATCGCAGTATTTTTGATTATGTATCTTGGACTTGGCATTTTATTTGAATATGTACTTCTCATCCCCATGGGTTTCTACAACATTCCCATTGTGGTTTCATTCCTGACCGCGCTTCTGGTTGCCTGTCTGCAGAACCCATCCCTGAAGTTTGACGACAAGCTCGCCGTCATTGCCAGAGGTGTCGGGGACAAGAACATCATCACCATGATCCTTATTTTTATGGCCGCCGGTATTTTTGTGGGCGTTGTCGGCAGAGGCAGCGCGGAAAGCGTGGCTTATTTTCTTCTCTCCATAATCCCTGCACGTTTTGCCGTGCTGGTGCTGTTTATTGTAAGCTGCTTCGTCTCCCTGGCCATGGGAACCTCTGTCGGCACCATCACCCTCATTACCCCCATCGCCATCGCCGTGTCCAACGGTTCCGGTTTCAGCGCACCCTTATGTGTCGGCGCGGTCATGGGCGGCGCCATGTTCGGAGACAATCTTTCCTTTATCTCCGATACCACCATTGCCGCCTGCAACGGACAGGGCTGCGCCATGAGGGACAAATTCAAAGCCAACTTCGGGATCGCCTTTCCGGCTGCGATCGCCACTCTGGTGATCATCCTCATCCGCACCGCCGGCGGAGCGCCCGGCGACGCGATCATAAAAGATTATGATCTGATCCAGGTCATCCCCTACATTCTGGTCCTGATCGGCGGCATTGTGGGGATCAATGTTTTTGTAGTGCTTCTGATCGGCATTGTCTCCGGCTCCGTCATTATGCTGGCAACCGGCGCCACACAGGCTACCGACCTTCTCGCCAACATGGGAAACGGCGCTGCCGGCATGTACGAAACCACCATGGTTGCGATCCTGGTTTCCGCCATCTGCGCTCTGATCCAGGAATACGACGGCTTCACCGCTCTCCTGAGCTTCATCCGCCGGATTTTCAAAAGTCAGAAGGGCGGCAAGCTGGGCATGGGGCTTCTGGTCGGCGCCATGGATGTGGCCACGGCAAACAATACCGTCGCCATTGTCATGGCAAACCCCATTGCAAAAGAAATGGCTGAGGACTACGACATTACGCCGCAGACCACAGCCTCCATACTGGATACCTTCTCCTGTATTTTCCAGGGCGTGATCCCTTACGGCGCCCAGATGCTGGTCGCCATTTCCGCAGCCACAGAGCTGGGATGCGATATCTCCGCCTTTGATATTATGCCGAACCTTTATTACCCGTATCTTTTGCTGGTAAGCTCCCTGGTGTTTATGTTTTTTGCACCGAAGCGGAAGAAAAAAGGCAGATAGGCTGCCTCTCATGCCCGGCGGTACCATTCCCGGCTGAATCAACCAAGCTAAAACCCCTCTCCTGTGGGAGAGAGGTTTTTTTATTGTTTGTATGATTCAACGTGTTTCTTCAAATTCTTTCATCCGCGCCACCAGCTCCTGATAACGCTTTGTAATATATCCGTAATTCTCCCGCTTATGAGGAATCAGACAGTTGCTGCAGTCCTTCAGCCCTTTCTCTGTCATGCGGAAATTCCCTCCGCAGTCTTTTCCCAGCGCATACAAAGGGCAGTAACAGAACAGACAGTTGAAGTTTTCCACATCCGCGCCCTTGTGACAGGGAAAATATTCACAATTTCTGTGACTGAAATACGAAAATTCCTTGTTTTCCCAATAAGCTCCCATACCAAACTCCTCTCCGCCGCAGCGCTTTTTGTATCACAGGAACCTTACGGCGCAATTTCCCATGATATGAGAAACGGCGGTACTGCTCCGTGGGTAGAAGAAACATCTGTCTGTGTCTGCGGAAGTGACAAATGTTTGCCGGAACAGTATCGCCTGCCATTTAATCACGTATAATTTCATAATGAACAGGCGCATTCCATAAAAAAATGCCTGCTTACGAAAAAGCAGACAACGTTTTGGAGCTGCGGATTCTCCAAAATTGGTCGTACACTTTACACGGAAGCTTAACCTCGCCATACTGAGCAGGTTTCCTGGCTCCGGAATCCTCGCTTCTTCTCTCCTTCTCATGCGCTCGCACAATGGACTCTGAGAATCGCTCCTCCGTCACAGTGACCGGATCGCTCAGGTTTCGCACCTGATTCCCTTTTCCTCACGGCAGAAGCCGCTCGGCACTCAATACGTTCTATATGGAATTATACTGTTGATATTGTAGCATTCTCACCTTTAAATGTCAACATGACAGATTCAAAAAATCCCTGCTGATCCATAATCCATATGCTTCCCTGAATTTTTTCACGTTTTGTCCCGCGCTTCTTTTCTCAGCTCAAAGGCCAGAAAATCAATGCTGCCTGTCCCGCAGTAACGGAAAAACAACGCCGAATTTCCCGCTTTCTGCGCCAGGCTTCCGCAAAACCACTCCGCCCGGTCTCCTTTTCCGTGAATTTCTATATTTGCCAGCAGCCGGGAGAAATCTGCATCCGCAGAAACCTGCATTGCTCCGTCTGCGCTTCCTCGCACCTCCACGGCAATTTTGTCCGCTTCGCCCAGCACAAAATACTTAAATCCAGCCACAGCTCCATCCTGCATATTTGCGATATACTGGTCTCCGCCTGCCTCCCGATCCTTGCCGGACTGCGTGAAATACGGATGCTTTGCAAATTTTCGCTTTGGCAGCCTGCAGTCGTAGCGTCCGGTTCCTTCCTTGGCCCAGAGGTTGCAGGCGATCCGCGCCTCGTATTTTCCGATCCCCGCAAGCGGACCGCCGTTCAGCCCGCAGCTGGTCACCTCTGCCTGACAAAAACTGCCGTCCGGACGCCGCTGCAGCTTCTCCGCACACGCCTGTCTGGCATAGGAGCTCCGGTTTGTCTGCCGGTGATAGAAAATATACCAGTCATCTCCAAGCTGCAGCATTCCTCCATGGGTATTTCCCAGATAATTGGCCGCGTGCGTCTCGTCCGTATTCCCGTCCAGATACAGATCGCCGAGATCCACCAAGGTCCCCCCGTAAGAAAAGGGTCCTTTCGGAGAATCCGACATTGCATAGCAAAGCTCATGGTTGTGCTCCGAAGAATATACAAAGCAATAGCGGCCATCCACCTTGCGTATGGAGCTGGCCTCAAAAAAAGCGTGCTCCGGAAAAGCTCCCGGTCTTCCTTTTGTGGGAAACAGCAGGTGGGGGCCGGTTTTGATCGTCAGCATATCTGCCTCCAATTCCAGCACCACGCCGCCCTCATTGGTCAGATCATGCCCGCGGGAGGCCACAAACGGCACCTTCGTCGCAAACCCCGAGTAGAGATAAACGCGGCCGTCCTCATCGGTCAGCACGCCGGGATCGAAGGGAAACGGCTCGCCGCTTTTTGTCCCCCAGATATGTCCATCCGCAAAACGCACGTGCCCGTAAAATTCATACGCTCCTGCCGGAGTGTCGCAGACCGCCACCCCTATCCGCCCCATAAAATCAAAGGCATAATAAAGATAATAGCGGCCGTCGGGACCCTGCGTTACATCCGGCGCATACAGGCACCGCATTTTGCTCCAGTTTGCAGGATCCTGCTCTTTCCGGTAAATTACGCCCTCATATTTCCAGTCAGACAGATCCTCTGTGGGCGCTGACCAGCACACATAATCATTCACGCAAAAAATAGGCGCCCCGAATCTGTCATGGGAACCGTATACATACACACGGTCCCCAAACACATGCGGTTCTCCGTCCGGAACATATTCCCAGCTGGGCAAATAGGGATTGAATACCTGTTTTTTCATCTTATTTGTCCTTTCCTCGCAAGCTTGGCGTCATTGTACACAAAAGAGCTGCCCCAAAGGACAGCTCCCGCTTTTTGCCAAACTGTTTTTATTAAACCAGACGTCTTACAGAAAGAATGGTTCTGTAGGTAGCGTCATCGCTGATCTTGATACCGTCTCTTGCATTGGAAGCGTGTACGATCTTGCCGTCGCCCATGTAAATGGCCACATGTCCTCCGTAGCAGATCAGATCGCCTGCCTGCGCGTCCTCGTAAGAAACCTCTGTACCTGCATTCTGCTGCTCATAAGAAGTTCTGGGAAGGCTTACACCAAAGTTATTGTATACACTCTGCACGAAACCGGAGCAGTCTGCACCGTCTGTCAGGCTGGTGCCGCCCCATACATAAGGATTACCAACGAACTGTGTTGCATAATCTACAACAGAGGAACCTGCGCCGGATCCGGAGGAGCTGGATGCGCTTGATTCATAGTCCTCCACAGACACGGTATTATCTGTGTCGATCACGTTTCCGTACTCATCATATTCCACTTCCGAGCTGGAGCTTTCAGAAGAAGAGCTGTCCTCTACCGGAACCTCCACCTCTTCGTACACAACATCTCCATCCTCATCATAAACAATATCGCCGTCCTCATCTACCGCCGGCTCATATGTAGTTTCTGTCTCCTGGGATTCTGCTTCTGCCTGCGCTTCTGCCTCAGCCTGTGCTGCCGCTTCCGCTTCTGCCTGGCGTCTTGCTTCCTCTTCCGCTGCGATCCGCTCTGCTTCCAGTCTTGCAATCTCTGCTGTCTGCTCTGCCAGAAGGTTCGCATACTCATTTGCCTGCTGCTGTGCATAGGCAATCTCGTTTTCTGCGTTCGCAGATGCCGCTCTTGTCTCGTCCAGCTGCTGCTGCAGGATTACGGACTGTTCCTGGTAAGCTGCGTACATCTCTTCCAGTTCTGCCTTCTCGCTCTGATATCTTCCCTCCAGGCTCTCCACCTGAGAAATCGTGTTCACATACTTGTCAAGGCTCTCTCTGTCCTGATCGTACAGCTGCTGTGTATATTCCGCTCTGGTAAGAAGATCTGCCAGATTCTCCGCATTCATCATCATCTGGAACCATGCGTCGTTTCCGCCTTTTTCGTACAGGTACTGGATACGCTGCTTCATGGATTCATACTGTTTGTCGCGGGCATTCTGTGCCTTCTGTAAATCCGCCTGGGTTCTCGCAATATCTGCTTCTTTATTTGCAATGTCGCCTTCCAAAACACTGATGGAAACCATAACGTCCACAAGGTTGGAATCAAGTGTGGCAATCTGCGCTTCCAGCTGCTGCTTCATTCCCCAGAGTTCATCCAGATAAGCGTATGTGGCATCCAGCTGTGCGCTGGTCCACGCCTGCTCTTCTCTCAGCTCCTGTTCCCTAGATGCACTTACGCTGACTACTGATACTGCACTCATGAGCAGTGCAAGAGTCAGGCAAACAATTCTTTTTTTCATATTAATTCACCCTCGCTGTTTTACTGTTCGCGTAATAATCTTGAAATAACTTGTCTCAATTCCTTTACATACTATCACATCATTTTATTGTTTGCAACCCTTTTTCATTAAAAAGTTTAAAACTTTGTAACATTTAATAAATCTATGCGAAATACTTTTCGAGATTTTTCCATTATAAAAGGGCAAATGCCTGACGGCATTCACCCTTTTCATGTTCTGCAGGAAACTCCCTGTCATATACTGTAATAAATTGCCCTGCGGTTTAGGAGAACAGGTTTGCAAGAATCTGATCCGCACTCTTATTGCGGTATCCGTCCGGATCCGGAAGTGTATTTTCATTCCACCGGAAATAGTTGTACTGCTTAATATAATTTCCTACAGAGGTGTGATAATCGTATTTCTGGAATCCTTTGTATCGCTGCATGTAGGACTGCGCCAGTGTGATCGCCCGGCTGTTGTAGCCGCCTTCCGGAGTGGTCGTACCGGAAATCTGGACGCCCGCATCCGGGGTGGAGTGCAGAAGCACAACACTTCCGTCATAGCACTGTCCCAATACGATCCAGGTATGTCCGCTATTGTAAGCAATATCCCCGGGATACAGCTTGTAATCCTTGCTGGACAAGTAGCTCTGGTTAAAGGTCTGTCCCCAGCCTCTTCCGCTGTAAAGAGAACCCAGACTGCCGGAAACATCTGTGGAGTACTGTCCCATCACCTGGTAAACCGCCCAGCCCACATAGCCGGAGCAGTCAAGACCCATCTCGGTCTGATATCTGGTGTTGTTGTAATCATAATCGCTGGACTGTGCATTGTAGAACTGAATCCACTTGGGACTCACACCTTTTCTGACGGGGTCTATATTGTTGTGCCCGCCGCCCCAGACATACAGGGTATTTCCCACCGGAAGCAGGGCATTCGCCAGAAATTCTTTTACCGTTCGTTTTCCTGTGGGCTCTACCGATCCGCCGCTCGGATTCACCATCTCCGAGGACTGAAGCACGCCTTTGTCGGAAAATACATATTTAAAGCCATCCATTTCCAGGGTGCCGGTTGCCGCAATTCCCGACTTTTCATTGAAATAGAAGGTCTCGCCGGTGCTGCTGTTCTTCACCCAGCCGGTCTTCATCTTACCATCATCCGTGTCAAAGAACCGCCGCTCCCCATCGGAGTTCTGAAGCCAGCCCGTCGCCATGACGCCGCTTCCGTTATAGAAGTAACGCATATCGCCTTTGGAATTCTTCAGCCACCCCTTTGCCATGAAACCGCTGCCGCTAAAGAAGTAACGCATCTGGCCTTTGGAGTTCGTCAGCCAGCCAGTGGACATCTTGCCGCTTTTGGAAGCGAAGTAGCGCATATCGCCTTTGGAGTTCTGAACCCATTTGGTTGCCATAATACCGGTTCCCTTGTAGAAATAACGGTATTCCCCTTTGGAATTCTTCGCCCAGCCTTCCATCATCTGGCCAGTCCCGGTGGTAAAGTAGTAATAGTTCCCCTTTAATTTGAGGAAGCCTTTTTTATATTTAACACCATTCTGATAATAGTATGTTTTGCCGTTCTCTTTCACAAAACCGTTCTTCACTGTGGTGGCCTGCACGTCTTTGGCCGTTGTCTGTGTTGTAAAGCCTGCTGCAAAGAGCATCAGAAACAACAGCACACCCCAGTATCGGAATCTTTTGTTCTTTTTTTGCATGATTACCTTCCCTCTCTGAAATTTTGAAAATGAGCCTTACCTTGGATTGTATTTTTTACAATCTTGTTACATTTTATGGCTCCATTATAGTATAGATTTCAGGAGCCGTCAACTGCATTCCAAAATTTCTTAATTTTTTGTAACAAAAAAATGTGGTTTCTTTACAAAAACCACATTTTTCGTAACAATAAAGCAATCGTGATCACAGAAGGTGTTTCCGAAGCTCTGCTCCGTCCTGGGCGCTCAAATACGCCGGCGCCACATCGAATACGGTTTTTCCGCCCTTCATTCCCTCCTGGTTCATGCGGTAAGCAGCTCTTGCATAAGCTACGATCACAGAAGAGGTAAACTCCGGATTGGAATCCAGCTTCAGGCTGTATTCGATCACATGGCTGTTCTCATTGTCCCAGCCGGTTCTTCCGCTTCGGATGACAAATCCACCGTGGGGAATTCCGCTGTGATCCCGTTTCAGCTCTTCCTCGGTAATAAAATGTACCGTTGTATCATAATCGGCAAAATAGTTTGGCATTGTTTTGATTTCCTGCTCAATGCGCTCCAGATCTGCCCCCGGCTCCGCAACCACAAAACACTCTCTGGTATGCTTCTGTCTTGTTGTCAGATCCGGATTCTCTCCGTGGCGCACTGCCTCCAAAGCGCTCTCCACCGGAATGGTATACTGCTTTCCGTCCTTCACGCCCTCAATACGGCGAATAGCATCGGAATGTCCCTGGCTCACGCCCTTGCCCCAGAAGGTGTAGTCTTTTCCATCCGTCAGAATGGCATTGGCATACATCCGGTTCAGGGAAAACATTCCCGGATCCCAGCCAACAGAGATAATTCCAACATGGCCGCTCTTTGACGCTGCCGCATCCACATTGGCAAAGTGTTCCGGAATTTTTGCATGGGTATCAAAACTGTCTACCACATTGAACCACTGCGCATATTTCGGGGTCTGCACCGGAAGGTCTGTCGCGCTTCCTCCGCAGATAATCAGAACATCGATCTCGTCCTTCATACTCTCAGCAGCATCTATCGAATAAACGCCCGCACTTTCTGTAAGGATTTTTACGGTTTCGGGATCACGGCGCGTAAAAACAGCCTTCAGTTCCATATCCGGATTATGCTTGATCGCACACTCCACACCACGTCCCAGATTTCCGTAGCCCAGAATTCCAACTCGAATACTCATAATTATCTCCTCCATTCACCATTTAATGTTTTAACACTTTAGTATGGTAATACACCTTTTTCTCCCTGTCAACATTTTTTTGCAGAAAGAAGCCGTGTTTTTTCCTGCGCCTGCTGTCAGCAGCAGAAGATTCTTCCGGGACAGCAGAGATTGCAGGCCATGTTTGCAAGACAGAGCTTCATGCACAGGCCGTCCCCTGCCATAGGCATTCCGCCAAAGGGATTCTGCTGTTCCTGATACCAGGTACCTCCGCCTTCCATACGCTGCAGAAGCGCCCGGTACTGCATGTTGTCCGGCTCCAGGCGGACCGCCTCGCGAATGTGGTTCAAAGCATTCACATTGTTCCCAAGACCCATGTTCGCCATGGCGGAAAGATAGTACCACTGCCCGTTACGCTGTGCCAGACCGGACAGCACATTCATCGCCTCCTGATAATGACCGCTCTGAATGTAGTTGGCAGCAGCCTGACGGCGAATGGATTCCTCGTCCTGGTAGCCCTGGCTCTGCTGTCCGCCAAAACCGCCAAAGCCGGTATAGCCGTCAAAGCCGCCGTCCCTCTCCTTCATGATCTGGTCGTAGGCCTGCTGGACTTCCTTGAATTTTTCTTCTGCCTGTGCCTTGTTGGGGTTGTTGATATTGGCATCCGGATGGTATTTCCTGCTCAGACGCCGATACGCTTTTTTTATTTCCTCGTCGGACGCATTTCTGGATACGCCCAACACGCTATAAGGGTCAATCATCTTTTTTCTCCTGACGTTCTCTCCGTTTTCTGCTCACTTCCTCAAAGCGGACCCAGACACCGGAATACAATATATTTCGGAGGATATCTCCATATTTTATAATAGGAAGTTTCTCAAATTCCCGGCAGCACTCTGCCAGCATCATAATAAGAAGCTTCCGTGTGTTTTCCTGGAACTCTTCCATCATATAGGTTTTGGAAAACGGATTGTAATTTCCATTTTTCACATCCTTCTCCACATCCTCGTAGGCGTCCAGAAGATAGATGTATTTTCCCAGGTAAAAGCCCATGCGCCGAAGGGTTGGCTCCCATTCATCCTGGCGGTAGGCAAACATTTCTTCCATGATCTTCCCAAAGCAGCCCGCCATTTTGTCAATATCCTGCTCTCCTGCCTTTTCCCAGGCAGAAAGCTGTTCCAGACAGGAAACCACAATTTTTGTTTTTTGGCGGTAATGCGCCGCAAGACGGCGGTTTTTGTTTTTGAGAAGTCGTGCGTACGCCAGCTTCAGAAGCTTTCGCTCATCTCTCCAGTCGTCATCACATTTATAATAGGTAAGAATGATATTCATGTCTGCCGCATACTCTGTAATTTCATTTTTTCGGACCGGCTGGCGGCAGACCGGATGCATGACGCACCTGGTTTTTCCTTTTCTGGTGGGAGGCTCGTAGAGAGCGCTCAACAAAACCAGTAGAAACGTAAGATCATAATTCAGAGAAATCTGGCCGGAAAGACCGTATCTTTCCTTCAGCTCACGGCAAAGGCCGCAGTAAAAAGAACGGTACAGATCATAATCCTTAAATTTCATCTCCGGCTGATTCATTACAATATATCCGAACATGTCAGCTCCTTTTTACAAACTTTGTCTGGCACTTGGGGCACACGATCTCAATTTTTCCTTTGCCTTTGGGAATCCTGATTTTTTGACCGCATCCCGGGCACGTATAAATATGATGTGTTTTTCTCTGACTCATCAGGTTCTTTTCTCTGTTGAAACGGCTGCGGATCCCTGCCGTCATTCCAAGAAATTTCTGATTTTCCGCATAGCGCTTCGGAATATTCCTGGAAAAAATGCGGAAATACGTATACACAATGGCCGCCAGTCCAAGAAAATCCAGAAGCGCCGCCAGATTCCGATTCCGCCCGGTGAACACTGACAAAATGACGCTCACCAGAGCAAACCCCATCGTAAATTTTGAAAGAGAATCCACTCCATATCGTCCCTGCATAAAACGTATAAACTTTTCTTTCATAGCAAAACCTCTTATCTTTCTTTTACAAAGACTTTTACCACTTCTGCAATGTACGCGGTATGGTAGTCCTTGTGAGGATACCATTTCTGGTCATTTTCAGACGCGTCAAAGCACTCCGGACGGATGTCGTCATGGTACATTTTCCTGCATACAAAAACAGTATCCGCCTCCTGGATTCCAGGTGTGCCGTCGAAAAAACCGGCGGTAAGACCGGCCTCTCTGATTTTGTCAATGCCTTTTCCGCTGACCGTTCCGCAGTAGTTCAGCGCCTCGCGGTATTCTCCCGGAAGCACGGAGATGGTAAAGGTTTCTTCCCTGTCCACAAACTCCTTGGTATAGCGCTGCGGCCGAATGTATACCGTCGCAGCCGGCTTCCCCCACATCACCCCCAGAGCGCCCCAGCTGGCTGTCATGGTGTTGCACTTCTCCTCATTCCCGGCTGTGATCAGCAGCCAGTCTTTTCCAATGGTTGTAAATGGGTTCATCTGCAGTTCTTCTGCTTTTACCTCACGAAATCCCATGTTCTTCACACTCGCTTTCTTTCCTTGTTTTCAGCTGTTTTGTTCTGTGCTTTCTACATTTTAGAATACATTCTAGCACAGAAGCATTCAAATTTCCAGCAAAAAAAGGAGCTGTTTTACAACAACTCCTCTCAGACTGTAGACAAAGTCCCAGGCAAAAGCCCGGGCTTTTCTTTTATCATATTTTTCACATTTCAAATGTTTTTCGCTAGATTTACCAAGAAAAAGATTCATTGATCAACTTTATTTTTCAAGGTTTTTCAAGCGCTTCATGATATAATTATGGTATCAGGAGGTAGTGCTTATGATGACGAAAAACGCAGATAAAAAAAGGGAACAAATGCAGATGTTTTGTATGGACGACATGGTTCCTCAAAACCATATGCTCCGCTTGATAGATAAAGCAATTGATTGGAACTTCATTTATAAACTTGTCGAAGAAAAATATTCTCCTGATAACGGACGTCCAAGTATGGATCCGGTCATGTTGATTAAAATCCCTTTTATTCAATACCTTTATGGTATAAAAAGCATGCGACAAACAATAAAAGAGATCGAAGTAAATGTTGCATATCGTTGGTTTCTTGGATTGGATATGTTGGATTCAGTACCACATTTTTCTACCTTCGGAAAGAACTATACCCGTCGTTTTAAAGATACAGATCTTTTTGAACAGATTTTTTCCAAGATTTTAGAAGAATGTATGAAATTCAAGCTGGTGGATACAGAACAGATTTTTGTGGATTCTACACACGTTAAAGCATGCGCAAATAGTAAAAAGATGAGAAAACGGGTGGCACACGAGCAGGCATTATGGTACGAACAGGAATTAAAAGAGGAAATTCAGAAAGATCGAGAAGCACATGGAAAAAGACCTTTGAAAGATAACGATAAAAACAAACCTTTGCCTCCGACTACAGGTGGAGGCGGAAGTCTTTCAGATGAAACAGACTCTCAGATTCCGGAAGGAGCAAAAACACAAAAGTGCAGCACCAGTGATCCGGAAAGCGGTTGGTTTCGTAAAGGAGAACATAAACATGTTTTTGCATATGCGGTAGAAACAGCTTGTGATAAACATGGTTGGATTTTAGGATATACGGTTCATCCTGGAAATGAGCATGACAGTCGCACATTTCCGCTGTTGTATGAGAAAATAAAGGATTTCAAACCGGACATGATGATAATGGATGCCGGCTATAAAACGCCTGCCATTGCACACCTTCTCTTGGAGAAGGGAATCCAGCCTCTTTTTCCATACAAACGCCCAATGACGAAAGAAGGGTTTTTTAAAAAATATGAGTATGCCTACGATGAGTATTATGATTGTTATGTCTGTCCGGGAAATCAGGTTTTAAGATATAGTACAACAAATCGGGATGGATATCGGGAATATAAGAGTTGCGGATTGTTCTGTAGCAGTTGTCCCCACTTGCATCAATGCACAGACAGTAAAGATCATATAAAACTCATCACCCGGCATGTGTGGGAAGAATACATGGAAAAAGCAGAAGATATTCGCTATACGATAGGAAACAAGCAGATTTATCAACAACGAAAAGAAACGATTGAACGACTTTTCGGAACAGCGAAAGAACAGCATGGTTTCCGTTATACTCAATACATAGGGAAAGCACGGATGGAAATGAAAACCGGGCTTACATTCGCATGTATGAATCTGAAAAAATTGGCAAAGATACTGGAGTTCTGGGAAACCAAACCCGAAGAATTATTGAGAAGTTTAAGGATTTTCTTAAAACAATGTCTATTTACAGAAAAGTGGTGCTGGGGATAACTCCCAGCACCACTTTTGTCTACAATCTGAAAGGAGCTGTTTTACAACAACTCCTCTTATCTTCTCCTTGCCTATGCCTGCTTCGGCGTAATGTGCAAAAGCTGCATTTTGATCAGCGCCGGACGCGCGGCATTGTACAGGAATCCTACCAGCACAACAGAAACCACTGCATTGGCAAAGGTTGTCACTGCACTCATCTTCGCCAGAACATCTGCCATCTGCTGCGGCTGCCCCAGAACGATCTGCTTGTAAAAATATCCCACCAGCGGATCCGCCACCACATTAAAGGAGAGACCGGCCACTGCTGCCAGCGTGCTCCACTTACATACATATCTGCGGTCATTGCTCTCATTAATGTGAGCAATTTTGTGCGCTACCAGGCCGGTGATCAGACCAATGCAAAGCTTAAGCACAAATGTCTTCGGAGCCACGGTAATATACACCGGGTCAAGGATATCCGCAATGCTCATTCCAATGGCCCCCGCCAGCCCGCCGTACCATCCGCCGAGAAACAGCGCTCCCAGCACACAAAAGGCGTTTCCGATATGAAGCGAAGTGGCATCGCCGCCGGGAACCGGAATCTTGATCTGCAAAAATGTAAAGGCTACAAAGCACAGCGCTGCGAAAATAGCCGTCTGCGCAAGTTTCATAATGGTAGAATTCTGTCTGTTCATGATGTTCACTGCCCTTCCTTTTTCTTTTTCACATCATACGCAAAAACTGGTATTTCATCAATACACAATTTTCACATTTTTTTAAAGGACAGTTTGTTTTCTTCTGTTATTCGTAAACCTCCTCGGTCACCGGAACGTCTTCCAGACCTGTGGCCTCTCCATTGACTTCCTCCGGCACTGCTGCCTCAGCCGCCGCGCCCTCTTCTGCAGTAGTTTCTGTTCCCTCTGCTGGTGC
>QFCE01001424.1_pt1 | contig 24647 bp, 22 predicted proteins | sample 5346091 | NCBI WGS metagenome assembly QFCE01 (sample SAMN09062252, study PRJNA434731) | Human gut metagenome, whole genome shotgun sequencing project. | isolation source: stool timepoint A chromium assembly | host: Homo sapiens | collected 2015 | reverse complement strand
GAGCTTTAGCGTGCCGTAGTCAGCTCCAACGCCAATGGCCGCGCCTGCTACAAGTCCAGCAATGGTGCCTATACCCGGAACCACCGATCCAGCTGCCGCCCCCGCGGCACTCCCCGCCGTTCTTGTTGCGAGCGCACTGGATATCCTTCCGACGATCTTGCTGAAGAACTCCTTCTTGAGCACCTTTTCCACCAGTTTTTTGCTCAGCACACCACCCGCCGCTCCCGCAGCTGCGCTCGCGCCAAGGCGCTCTGGTGCATCAAGCAGCTTTTCCGTTGGCTCAAGCGAGCTCGAGAAGAGATCGGCTTGGGGCATTTCCCGAACTGTCAAAAGCCAACCGGGCACGTTATCCAACTCGCAGTCGGCCAGCTTAGCGGCAAACTCAGACTTGAGAGCCTCCGCTTGCCCTGAAAGCTCCTCAAGCTTGCCCTCAATCTGAGAATCATCGATGCCCTCCTCAATCTTGGCCTCAAATTGTTCCGCCGCGTAGCTCTCAACTGACCCGGTAACCAATTTGGCGAGGCGTTCATAATCGGCGGGGAGGCTGTAATACCAATCCAAATAGCTATCAACATTTGCCAGCCGGGCATCGAATGAGGCGTTAATGAGCGGCGTGATCTCGTTCGCGAACCTCTCGGAAAGCTCCTCGGATCTCCCCCTTGCGTCCTCTATGAGCTCTTCGACAGCGAGTTGATCGTAATATTTGCCATCAATAAGATAGGCCGCCATGCCAACTTGATCACGCACAATTTTCTCGGCTATGGTGAATTCGCCTGTTTGCGACACTTCCGCAGTCTTGAAATCCGCAACAAGAAACAGAGCCGTCAAGCAAAGCGGCAGCACAGCAACAAGCGCAACATATCTTTTCGCGACCGGACGGTGAGCATCCCTCTCTTCTATGCTTTCCAGCGGCAAGAAAATGCGCTCCACTTCAGATCTCTTGAGCGAGCAAAACCCGAGTAGGCTCGCAACGCCAAAGAGAGCCGACGCGACAACCGCCAAACGTATGATCACGTAGCCAGCGAAGGATATCTCCGCCGTCTTCGCCATGCCGTAGGCTGTCAGCCCGTCGATCAACGCCGCCAGCTTTCCCGCCTCGGACAAAAGAACCGAAGGTGATTGGGAAAAGGGCTGATCTGTTGCCAAAAAGGCCGCATCGACGCTCTCGAAGGTTGACGCAGGCTGCGCGAAAACAAGCACTGCGAACAGAGCGCACAGCAAAACACCGACGATACCGCAACTCCACGCTATAAGACGCGCAGTCCGAAAAGGCTGCCTTATTTCCTCTCGCAGCGCTATCTGTAAAACAGCGAAGACGCCAACGTACAGGGGAACCGAAAGCAGGACGATGAGCCACTCCCCGGCATCCCATTTCGGAGCCTCGAAGATAATTCCTGCCACGCATATGGCCGAAACAATGAACCCTGCGATCAGCCAGAAAGTGCGTCCGTTGTTGAGCTTGGAAAGCCGGCCTCCTTCTTCGAGGATAAGCTGCTTATGCATTTTTCTCACAACGACCTGGTAGGCAAAGCCGAGCGAAGCGACGACGCTGAGTACCGCCCAAAATAGCCCTACCGTCAGTGGCGGCAAAGAGGAAGCAGCCTTGGCAAAAAGGTACAAGGCGCCCACGACCAAAATAGCTTTGATAAAGTACGTCACCCAGCGATAGCTCAGCAGCTTTCTGAAAAACTCCGCTGCCCGCTCCGCAACGTAATCGTACAGGCCCTTGTCCATGATTCGTCTTTCTCCCAAGCCAATTTGCGCAACATCGAGTATATCAATAGCTGGCGACAAAGGCAGAACGAAAACGGGAGCAGAAGAAGTTGACGCCTATGACTGTGTCACAAATTTAGCGATTTCCATGCACAGGGAATCTAGGCGATCGTTGCGCGTGAACGGCGGCTCGTAATCTATTAGGCATCCCGTTCTATTACCGTCATCATTTTGCCGTCATTGGCGGTAAAGCGCCATCTACGCCTCGTTTATTGACAAGTACTTGCAAAAATGATGCCTATGACCGTGCTTCGGCATCGCGGGCGGCCTCGCGGGGAGGCGCCCGAAGCTTTCGATCTGCAGCGGAATGGGTGGAAGCCAGATCTTCCGGCAAGGTGCCAACGCTGAAACCGCACGGCACTGCCGACAACGAACTACCCGACAACTCCAACGCGAAACCGCAACGTTCCAAAATATCCTTTGCGGGGAAAAGCCGCAGATCCGGAAAGCAGGCGAGCCCTTACAACTCGACCGAGAAGACCTCCGTCTGATTGACCAGGTCCAGCTCAAGCTGCAGCGCGGCGATCTCGTCCGCGACGGCGCGATAGTCCGCCTCTGCCTGGGCGACGTCGTAGTTCGCATACCGGTACTCGATGGGCCCGTTGCCGCTGCCGAAGTACCGGTCTCCCAGCCGCTCTTTGGGCTGCCGCGAGGCGAGCGAGTTCAGCCGGTCCTTGCGTCCCGACAGCTGCGCGAGCAGGATAAGGGCCTCGTCGATGGTAATGCCCCGCTCGGGCAGAACCGTCTGCATGTTGAACCGATGCAGGGCGTGGCGAATGGCCTGCGCCTGCCCGTCGATCTGCGCAACCTTCTCGCGCACAGCCCCGTAGTCGTAGGCAGGAGGCTCGGCCGCCTCCCCGTCCGCGAGCACATAGGTGCTCACCTCCTGCTCGGTCCGCAGGAGCCGATCCTTCTCGTCCTGTAGCCTCCGAAGATACTTGTTGGCACTAGCCGATGTGAATTCCACGCGACCACCTCTTCCACACGCCGACCATTCGATGGCGTACACCATACCAGGTGCCAACAGCCGCATTCAACAGTCTCACTAGTCCGATTCGAGATTGATACTTTCCGTAATTTTATTAGGTTGAATTTAGAACAATGAGGCCGCGATTTGGCCAAACTCGAAAGTTTCCCTCTGATCTCCGTCTTCGTCTCATTGCCTTATAATGTGCTTGATTGGATTTCGCAGAATGTTAGCGCAAAATTGCTGGAGCGCTAACGTCGCGGGCTAGCATTCAAACGGCGAGGAGGGTGTAAGAGCATGCAGGAGGCTTGGAACGAGATCTGCTTTATCGTGAACAGGTGTCGACAGGCAAACTCAAGCGAAAGCAGCTTCCAAATTGAGGCCGAAAACATCTTCGAAAAGCTAGGATGGTCTCGCTATAAAGAAGAGGTGGTTTCACAGCAAATCATAAATGTCGGGTCGGCACACACCGTTCGACCAGATATCGTCATCTCAAACGGCCAAGAAAACCTCTACGTGATCGAGCTCAAAAAACCTAGCGCGAACTTCATTGAGCGAAACACTGACCAGCTTATTTCATATATGCGGCTGCTGAAGCTCAATTGCGGAATCCTGCTCGGTGATTCAGTTAGGGTTTTCTACGATGCGCCCAGCGACAAAAGCGATCCTGTCGAGATCATCGATATACCTTTTGAGGAAAACAATACCGACGGAGCCAAACTACTTGGCGTCATCAAACACGACGGCTTCACCCAGCAGCGACTTGTGGAGTATTGCGAAAATCGGCTTCGTCTTATCGACGCCAGGAGAAACGCAGATCGCATTGTTGAGATGATCTGCAGCGACGCGGGCCACGACTTCATTGCCAAGGCCGTACGGAAAGCGATACTCGAAGAAAACTCCGAAGAGATAGCCGATCTAGCCATAGATGCAATAATCTTTTCTGCGAAAAGGAAGGACCTCTCTCGCGCCAATACCACGCAAAAAACGTCTAACCTCGCGACCCCTCCCTCCATCAATGCGACTGGAGGGCAATACGACTACAGAAAGTATTCTTGGGATCCAAACGAAAAAGTTGAGAGCTTAGAGTTACACCCTCGCGAAGGGGAACGCTTCCAAGATTACGTCAGGCGCACGCTCGAGCTTGCTTTTTCCAACCACATGCTCTCCCAAGAAGAGATCGAACTGCTGAAGGACGCTGACTACAGCAAGCGAGCATTTGGACTGGGATACCCGCTCATTGTCGAGGGCCGCGAAAATATCTATGACCGCAATGGGCACGGACGCTATTGGAGCAAGCCAATATACGGCAACTATTATGGCTGCAGCCAATGGTGGAAAGCCAGAATACCGGCTCATGAAAAGCTATTTTCAAAGTGGGTCAGCACTTTAAACGAAAAGGCAAAAAACAACCAAGAAGATCGCTAATGAGCACTACGAATTTTTTCCCTATAACGATCCGTACAAATCGAAATCTCTGGAATTTGGCCCCATACCCAACCGTCTCCTCGTTTCGGAAATCAGCTTCGGCTCAGTCATGGAAACTGAGTCTGGATATATCTTCAGCTTGAACCTGCAGCTGCGCTTTGATACGTAAGGCGAGAACGCATCTACCGAGCTATCAAAGACGCCCACTACCCACGCTTGATCCGCGTTTGCCCAAAAAGCGACTCACAAACAGATCGCCTCGCGGCTAATGCCTTCCGAATCCAGCTCTTCAATTAACTTGAAGTACACGTCGTTTTCGAAGAACTCATCGATGCCGCTATTGCCTTGAGCGGAATCGATCAGATATTCATCTGGACAACTGTAAGAAATGGTATACCCGCCATTCGACTCATCCCAATCTACATCAATCTCCATGCAAGCAATAGCGACCTCATAAATATCGTTGCCGTAATTTTTTTCGATATATTCAAACGGAATTGAAAAATGATAGCAGTCCGCCCGTTTCAGTGAGTCCAAATCGAAACCATCAGTGTCAAGCACAGCAACCTCCTACTTAATTCCTACTTAATTGAATAGACATTTGAGTACATTGTACTTGAACGACGCACCTTTTCATGCCAGGGCCCTGCCCCTTGCCGAAGAAGCTCAAACACACTCGTAACATATCCCGCGATTCCAGACACCGCCAGTGTCGCCTGCGGCGAACTCGTCGGCTGGGCCCACTTTGCCGCATTTCTCGCACCGATACCATCGTTTGCCGCCCAGGCCTCTTGCCGGCCTCCTCACATCGTCCACGATGGGTGCCATTATCTCGCGGGCACGATCCATGTCGCTGAGGGCCTTCTGGCGACGCGCTTCATCTCTTATCGACCTCCCCTGCACGGGATGCGCTTCTTCCCAAGCCTCGCGCGCTGCCTCCCTCTCTGCTGTTGCCTTTGTCGCCTGAGCCAGCTGCGCCCGTTCTTTTTCGGCCCTCTTGGCGGCCGCCAGGCGCACCTTCTCTCGCCTCGCCTGATCGATGACGGCTTTTCGTTCCTTCTCTGCATCTGCTTTTTGTCTTTCTTCTTTCTTGCGCTGCGCATAGAGTGCCCACGCCCGATCGCCAAGCTCCTTCGCCTTGGCATTCCACGCCCATTCCAGATGCCGCTGGCGCCTCCCAGACAACAGCTCCTCCATGACCTCTTTGCTTTGGATCCTGACCGCAAGCTCTTCGCGGTCGTAGTGTTTTCCTTCCAAGGTCTTCATCGAACGCATCAAGCTGCGAAGGCCAATCCTGACGATTCCCCGGCACTCTTTTCTAAGACTCGCGATTTGCTCGCCGTCGAGAACGTGCACCAGCTCGGGAACGAACACGTATCGGGCATTGCCGCGGGATGTTCGGATCCCTAAGGCAATGGCTGGGGCTTTTCTGCCTTCCACCTCAATTTTCTCCGCACAGCACACCGGTAGTTCCATACCCTCGGAAACCTTATCAGGAAGATGCGTTCCTAGCGCCTCGTAGGCCAGCTCCGGAAACCAGACGCGCCCACGTTCTCTTATGACCTCCAGGGCCAATTCGGCCAGCAGGTATTCAGCCGACCATGCGCACGTGCCGCCGATATGGGCGAAATGGTGGATCTTCTTCTTGCCGTTGTTGCGAGCGACGAGTGGCTGACCGCACCCTGGATCAGGGCACACGCACCCACAGGCTTTCCCGTTCGGGGCATCGTCCACATGAACGAGCTCGCCAGTCGCAACACTCCTGCCGTAGAGAATCGGCAGGCTCTCGCCCCAAACATCGCTCATCTTATCCCTCCCCCGCTTCAATCGGCACCATATCGAGACGCAGGGTTTGCTCTATCACCTTCATGAGGACGTCGTCTTCTGTTCGGGGGTTCATCTTCACAAGGCCCACCAGGCCGAATATCACGACGCAGAACATCTCATGCACGAGCTCGATCTCGATCCGGTGGTAGGCTGCATACTCCTTCGCGATGTGGTTCGCCAGGCAGTCCGCCGTCTCGCGCGTGGCGCGCACGTCGAAGGCGTCCCGCACGCCCAGCTCCTCCAGCACGCCTATCATCGGGCGCGGACGTCCCGTCCCGTCGTAGAGCGAGTACCGAAACGTTCGGATGCACTTCTTCAGCGATCCCGACGTGTCGCCGAAGACCCTCGCCTCGTTCCACACGATCACGCTTTCGACCAAGTCTTCCACGTAGTCGTCGATGACCGCCTCAATCAACCCGTTGCGGTTCGCGAAGTGGTAGTAGATAAGCTCGCGGGTGACGTTCGCCTCCTTCGCGATGGACGCGATGGAGGTCGCCCGCACCCCTCTCAGCTCGAAGAGCTTGCGCGCCGTGGCCACAATCGCGCCCGGCGTGTCGGTCAGGCGCCGCGATTCCTTCAGGTCGCGGCGCCTCTCCCGTACGCAGCCGGCCGCCTGCAGCGGCGTCATCTTCCCATAGTCGTGCACCATCGTCATCCCCTGGAACGCCCCGTCTCTTCTCCGCGAAATGTCCTGCACAAATCATATCCTTTTGTGAAAAATTGCGATACCGGCATTTGCTAGACTTCAAACAAACCGACCCGTACACGGGCGCATCGCAAGCCGCATTCCCGCTTCTGAAACGCGCGGGCACATGCCGACGAAAGGAGACCCCATGGGCATCCTCTATCAAGCAGCCGATCCGATTTACTGGGTCATTTGGCTCTTCGTTCTCTTCTCCCTGATGGCCTTCAACGAGCTGGGGCGCGTCAAGTTGTGGTGCGGGCTCGCCCTGTTCGCGGTCGTGCCGATTGCGCTCACCCTGTTTGTGTGGCCCGTAACCGCCGCCCCCGGCAACGAGTACGGCACAGGCACCTGGTTCAACTGGGTGAAGACCTATTCCGCGCTGGCAGGGTGCCTCGGGTTCATCGCCCTGCGCTTCGTGAAATGGCGCGGCAAGGACGGCAAGACCCACTACCTGTACGAGAAGCGCTGGGCGCTGTGCTTCCCGCCGCTCATCCTGGCGATCAACATCGCCGAGGCGGTCATCCGCGATTTTCAGGTGTTCAGCTTCGGGCTGTGGCAGGGCGGCGTCGTCGAGAACCTCTGGACGATATCGGGCCCGTGGAACATCATGAACGGCATCGCGGGCATTTTGAACATCCTCACGATCTGCGGTTGGTTCGGCATTTTCATTTCGAAGGATCCCTCGAAGGACATGATCTGGCCGGACATGATCTGGGCCTGGATCATCGCCTACGACCTTTGGAACTTCGCCTACACCTACAACTGCATCTCGGACCACTCCGCCTACTGCGGCCTGGCGCTGCTTCTGGCCTGCACCATCCCGACGTTCTTCATCAAGCGCGGCGCGTGGCTGCAGCACCGGGCGCAGACGCTGGCGCTCTGGATCATGTTCGTGATGACGGTGCCCCAGTTCGCCGACGTGCTCGCCCCCATTCCGACCACGCACAACCCCACGGCGTTCTTCGTGGTGAGCCTGATCGCGCTGGCGTCGAACGTGGCGCTGGCGGCCTACCAGCTCTACCGCATCCGCAAACTGAAGCTCAACCCGCTGAAGGACCAGATCTACGCCGATACGAAGACCTACCAGCGCATCGCGGAGGAGAACGAGTAGCTGGAGGCGCGGATATTAAGACCGCCAAAGCCGTCGCGTTTCCCGAGGGCACGACCCACGTCATCTCGCATGGCACCAGGTCGTGCCCTTTGCAATTCTCTCTGGAAGATGTTTTCCGGGCACCACGTAGATCGCCCCTGGAAAACGGCTATCGGTCGGCAAAAAGGCAGGGCGATTTACCGTCGTCGCAAGCTTCGCCGACAGTCTAGCGACACTTTATCGCGATAATTGGTCGTTAGAAAGTGAACAGCTGCGCTAGCGACACATTCTTGTCGTTAGCGCAGCTGGCTCGCACGTGTATTTCAGGAGGACGACGCATGCAGACGATTTACTTTGCCGGTGGGTGTCTTTGGGGCGTGCAGGCGTTCGTCAAGACGCTGCCCGGAGTCGTCGCCACGGAGGCGGGGCGGGCGAACGGGGCCGGCGATAGCCTCGAGGGGCCCTACGACGGGTACGCCGAGTGCGTCAAGACGACGTTCGACGAGGACCGCGTGACCGTGGCCGAGCTGATGGGCTACCTCTTCGAGATCATCGACCCCTACAGCGTGAACAGGCAGGGCGCCAACGTCGGCGAGAAGTACCGCACCGGCGTCTACAGTGAGGATCCCTCCCACCTGCGCGAAGCAGAAGCCTACATCCGAGCGAGACCCGACCGCGACCAGATCCGCGTCGAGGTGCTGCCGCTCACCAGCTACGTCCCGAGCGCCGAGGAGCACCAGGACCACCTGGACAAGTTCCCCAACGACTACTGTCACATCCCCAGGGAGCTCATGACGAAGTACCTTCAGAAGGAGTAGCCAAACAATGGCATATGAGCGAAGCGACGGCCTAGCGCTTCTTAACAAGGTCGTCGATTCTATCAAGAAGGTTTTGGACGATCTCGTCGTCATCTATGAGGACGACCGCAAAAGTTTTCTTGCCGGCATCTTTGAGCGACGCACCGATATGGTAGACAGCTTTCCTGTCAATCACAAGAAATCTGTCGTGAAAATCGGCAGTTCGGACGATCGAGAGAGGGCCGTACTGCGATTCAAGCACTTGCACATCAGGTGTAGTTAGCCGGGCGGAGGGAAGAGTCACGAGACCAACCGCGACACCCTCTTTCTTTTTCGAAAGTATGTTCAATGTGTTCACATCAACATATCCATCAACGAGCATTAGACTCTCTGCAGCGGATTTGACCAAATCGACCAAAAGCGCAAAAGCATCGAACATCTCCCCTTTGAAGAATATCTTTTGATTCGGAAGCGAGCGCTGGCCTAGATAGCCAAACACCCGTTCAAGCCTTGCATCGGTGCTGTTTTGATATTCAGCAAGACTGAACTCAAGAGAACTCACTTTTTCAAGAAGAGCGGCATTGCTGTGCAGGAATTGTCTCATGCGGACGAAAGCATCCATGATTCCAATACTAACCTCTATTGCTGTAGCACTCCTAAGCACTGCCGAAAGCATAGCGACGCCCTGCTCGGTGAACACATAGGGCGGATACCTTCTTCCGCCCCAACTTGAGGTCACAATTTGTGACCTCAAGTTATCGTATTCTTCCTGAGTAAGCTGGAAGCGAAAATGCTCTGGAAAGCGAGCGATGTTTCTCTTAACAGCCTGATTAAACACCTTTGTTTCCACGCCATAAAGCGCAGCGAGATCGCAATCGACCATAACATGCTGACCGCGAATAACATGGATAAGCTTCGTAAGATCAGTGCCAGCTATTGCTGAAATCAGATCATCTGCCATTCAAGCCGCCTCTCTAAGCTCTAAGCATATGCAAGCCGCATCGCTCACGCCACAAGCGATCCCCATCCCGAGCTGCTTGCATTTTCTCTCCTACGCCCACGCATATCAATATTAATTATGATACAATACTTTAAGGGAAGGTGAAAGGAAGAGACGTGAGCAAACATACTATCGAGGTTCCATTAAGCGAGGTGATCGATACTTCTACGATTGAAGACCTCAAGGTTCTCAAGAAAGACCTCGGCGCAATGGGCGTGCGCCTCACGATCCCCGATGCGTTGCCCGGCGGAACGCTAGTGTTTGAATACGATGATGAGGCCCACAAGCGCAATGCCGGGCGGAAGAAAAAGGCCATTCCGGCAGACAGTGGGCTTTCAGAAATGACCCAGGCGCAAATGGACGAATGGCTTCTCGACGCCCCCATCGCCGAGATCCAGGAAACGCTCGACGTGGGACGAGCGACCGCCTATCGCCGCGTAAGGGAGGCCCGATCGCGAGTGGTTTACGCGGTAGCTTCCCTCGCCGACATAGACGACAACCAAGAGGGAGGAGAATATGCATGAAACTGAAGCATATCTGCGAGGTCTGCGGACGCGCGGAAATCCTTACACCCGAAGAAGCCTACAGAGCTGGATGGGACTACCCGCCAAAAATGGGAATGTTCGGCGTAGTGTCGCAAAGAACGTGCCCTGAATGCCCCATCAACAGAACAGTCTGGTGGAAGCTCACCGTAGAGCATAGGGATCTAAGTGCGCTTTCGAACGACGACAAGGCCACCATCGAACGTATACTCCACGAACCCGAGAGCATTCTCGTTGACGAGTAGCGGCATGGATTCGTCTCGATAACTGAAAAACTCTCATCTCTCAAACGATTGACTATACGTATAATATAGTATACACTTAAGGAGCATGAGCGATGATAACCGTCCTGCAAACAACCGAGTTCGTGAAATGGCTCAAACGACTCAAAGATGCTGAGGCGCGAGCGCCGTATTCTCGTGAGAATACGGCGCCTTTCACTAACGGAGAATTTTGGAGACGTTAAGCCAGTTGGCGACTGCGTTTATGAGATGCGCGTCGAGCACGGGCCTGGATATCGTCTCTATTACGCAAGACGGGACAATGCGTTGGTCTTGCTCCTCATCGGTGGAGACAAATCATCGCAACAGCGAGACATCGCGAAAGCAAAAAAGCTCAACCTCGAGTACAGGTGATGGGAGCTAGCAATGAAGAAAGCGACAACCTGGGACGCAGCCGACTATCTCGGAACGGAAGCCGACATTGCGGCCTATCTAAATGCCGCCTTTGAAGACGGCGACACCTCCGTAATCGCCGCCGCCCTTGGCGACGTCGCCCGGGCAAAGGGGATGACGCAGCTCTCAAAGGAAACCGGCATCACCAGAGACGGTCTTTACAAGGCGTTATCACCGGCAGGGAATCCGTCGCTTGATACCGTACAGAAAGTCGTGAGGGCCTTTGGACTCAAACTCGACGTTTCGGCAGTCTCGGCATAACAATGCAGTGAGTGCTTTCCAATGAAGGCACTCACTAATAATAACGCATTTTATTATAAATTTATTCCCATTCGATAGTAGCAGGCGGCTTGCTGGTGATGTCGTAGACTACTCGGTTCACGCCGGGGACCTCCGCTACGATGCGGCCGGAGATGCGGGCTAGGACGTCGTAGGGCAAACGCGCCCAGTCGGCGGTCATGGCATCCGAGCTTTCCACAGCACGCAGGATCACCGGACGGGCGTAGGTGCGCTCGTCGCCCATGACGCCAACGGACTTGATGTCGGGCAGTACGGCGAAGTACTGCCAGACGCTGTGCTCGCTGTTGCGCTCGCCCGTCTCGGCGAACAGGCGCTCGTTGTAGGCGTCCAGCTCCTCGCGGACGATGGCGTCGGCGTTTTTCAGGATGCTCAGCTTCTCGGCGTCCACGTCGCCGATGATGCGGATGGCCAGGCCCGGCCCCGGGAAGGGCTGGCGGTGCACGATGTAGTCGGGCAGGCCCAGCGCCGTGCCCAGCGCGCGTACCTCGTCCTTGAAGAAGTGGTCCAGAGGCTCAATCAGATCGAAATGCACGCCCTCGGGGAACGGAATCAAATTATGGTGCGACTTGATGGTGCTCGCCTTCCCGCCGGTCTTGCGCGCGCCGCTCTCGATGATGTCGGGGTAGATGGTGCCCTGGGCCAGGTACTTCACCGGCCGCCCGTCCTGGGCCAGATCTTCCGCCACGGCGAAGAACTCCTTCCAGAACTGCGTGCCGATGATGCGGCGCTTCTGCTCCGGATCGGTCACGCCGCGCAGAAGCTCCAGGTAGCGCTCCTCGGCGTGCACGTGGATGAAGTCCACGTCGAACTGCTTCGTGAACACCTCTTCCACTTCCTCGGGCTCGCCCTTGCGCAGAAGGCCGTGGTTCACGAACACGCAGGTCAGCTGCTTGCCGATGGCGCGAGCGCACAGCGCCGCCACCACCGATGAGTCCACGCCGCCCGAAAGGCCTAAAATGACGCGGTCGTCTCCCACCTCGGCGCGGATGGCCTCCACGGAGTCGTCGATGATGGAGTCCATCGTCCAGTCCGGCTCAAGCTCGCACACGCCGAACAGGAAGTTGCGCAGCATGGTCTGACCGAACTCGGTGTGGCGCACCTCGGGGTGGAACTGCGTGGCGAACAGGCGCCGCTCGGGGTATTCCATGGACGCCACCGGGCACACCTCGGTGCGCGACGTGATGGAGAAGCCCTCGGGCACGCGGCTCACGGCGTCGCGGTGGCTCATCCACACGGTCTGCTCGCCGGGGGTGCCGTCGAACAGCGCCGACTCGCCCGCCCGCGTGATGACCGCCGGGCCGTACTCGCCCTTCTCGGTATGTCCCACTTCCCCGCCGAGCGCCACGGCCATAGCCTGCTGCCCGTAGCAGAAGCCGAGCACGGGAATGCCCAGGGCAAGGATCTCCGGGTCGATGGAGGGGGCGTCCTCCGCGTACACCGACGCCGGGCCGCCGGACAGGATGATGGCCGCGGGCGCAATGGCGCGCACCTCCTCGGCCGTGATGTCGCAGGGCACGATTTCGGAATACACGTGCAAATCGCGCACGCGACGGGCGATGAGCTGCCCATACTGGGCGCCGAAATCGACGACGATGACTTTCTGTTCCGGGGTAGCGGACTCGGCCACAATGCCTCCTTGGGTCGCGAAATGTTCGAGGGCGATTTTACACCTCCCCGCGCGCTGAGGTATTTCTACGAGGTGAAATATCGAGAAAGTGCGGAATGGGCGGTTGGGAGATTAGGGCAGACCAAGGTCTGCCCCTACGGGTGGACGGGCGAGATTGCTCAAGGCCGCACGAGCAGGCGCAGCGCGAGGGAGGGCGGGCTACCGGAGATACTTCGCGCGGAGAGCTTGGCGTTTTTCGGGGCCGAAATCCAGGGCCTCGGCGAGGTAGGCATCGAAGGAGCCGTAGTTGGCGTTCACCGCCGCCATGGCGCAATCGTAGTAGTCGTTGTAGGCGTAGAACAGCGAGTCGATGTCCGCGTCGAGCCCCTTCATGAGACCCAGCTTCTTGCTGATGGCGTCGACGATCCCCTCGGCGCGGTTGCGCGCGAACAAATTCGTGGCCAGGTAATCGGCGCGCACGTAGGCCTCGGGCACCCCGAGCGCCCGCTCCACGATAACCGCGCCCAGGCCAGCCCGGTCCTTGCCCTCGGAGCAGTGCCACAGGTACGCCCCGCCGTCGCCTTCCAAAAGCACCTCGAGGAACGACGTGTAGGCCTGCCGCCCCGCGTCGTCCAGCAAAATCTGGGGGTACATGCCCCGCACCAGCTCGTGAGGACTGGCGTTGTAGCTGGCGAAGGTCTTCAAGTCCTGGGCCACGCCCGCACCGTGAGTGATGCCGATGGTCTCGCCGGACAGCGCCGGGAAGTCGTAGAACACCACGCCTTCCATAAGCTCGCGGGGGTCGGGCTCCTTGTCGCGCTCGAGCTGGGTGCGGAAATCGATGACGCCGGCCAGGTCGTAGTCGCCCACAAGCCGCGCCAGGTCCTGCTCGCTCGCCTTGTGAAGGCACCCGCTGCGGATGAGTTTCGCCGGCGCGATGCGGCGCCCATCGGCCGCCGGCATACCGCCCAAATCGCGCGTGTTGTGCAGCCCCTCGAAGGGGATGTGCCCGAATTCGGGGAACCCGGGAATGGGCTCGGGCATATCCAACGGCGAGGACTCTTCCTCGTCGACGCGCTTCTCTTCCGTGGTCATGGCGGCCTCCTGTCTCGGCGAGCGCGGGATGCGCCCGCATCGATATCTCCCGCTTATGGTAGAGCAGCGAAGGGCCGCCCGCTACAAGCAGACGGCCCTTGTCATCGTTTCGTCGCGACGAACGCGCCGACATCGGCAGCGTCGAACGCTCGGCCGCAGGTCTTCGCGCTCTCCCTAGGACGCCTTCGCGAAGGCGACCGACGAGGCCTCCACAGGACGCGCCGAATCGCGCATCCAGTCGTTCATGCTGCCGGCGTACAGATACAGCTTGCTGTAACCCGCCGACGCCAGGTAATCGCAGGCGATCTTGGCGTGCACGCCCATCTGGCAGTACACGATGACCGCGTCCTCGGGGAAAATGCCGTTGTCCTGGAACATCTCGGCCAGCTCCTCGGCAGGGTCGTCCGAGGCAGCGGCCACATCGAGCCGGATGTTGATGGCCGAGGGAATGTGGGCCGTGTCGTAGCGCAGCGGCGGCCGCACATCCACAATGGGCATGCGCCCGATCTCGCGCTTCACGAAGTCGGCATCGACGATTTGGTAAGCCTTCATTGCAACACCTTTCAAAACTCGCATCGAGCACGATGGAGCAACTGCCGGCAAGCCAGCAGCCGCACGACAGCATACGGCAGCGGGCTCCATCGCATTTTCTGCTCTTTATGGTAGCCGCGCGCTCTCCTTCAATGGCGACGGAGCCGTTACGCTTCCCCCTCCGTTGTTCCTCCAAACGGGATCTTTTATTCCTCCCCTTGACAGATCGATGGCGGTGTTTATACTTATGAACAGTTGCTCATATGTTTAAAGTTTATAAGGAGTTGGAATGAGCGTACCAACTGTTATAGAAAAAGAAGCCGGCGAAGTCGTGGAAAATGCTCGCGCGTCGCTGGAGGCTTGCCCCTGCGGCTGCAATCGCGAGGCCACGGCCAATCTGTTTGCGGAGATGCCCGACGAGGAGCTGCTGTTCGACGTTGCCGACCTGTTCAAGGCCTTCTCCGACACCACCCGCATCAAGATCCTGTTCGCGCTCATGGGCGGCGGCCTGTCCGTCGGCGACATCACTGCCGTCGTCGGCTGCACCCAAAGCGCCGTGAGCCACCAGCTGCGCACGCTGAAGCAGGCGCGCCTCGTGAAGGCCACCCGCGACGGCAAAAACGTCATCTACGCCCTGTCCGACGACCACGTCTACACCATGCTCGCCCAGGGCATGACCCACGTGTGCGAGTAACCCTATCCCCCTTGCGATTCACCGAACCGCCCGCCACTATCGAGTGGGAACAACATTGAAAGGAACCATCATGCGCAAGTCATTCAAATTGGAAAACCTCGATTGCGCCAACTGCGCCGCGAAAATGGAAGCCGGCATCAACGAGCTGCCCGGCGTGAACAAAGCATCCATCAGCTTCATGACGAGCAAGCTCATGATCGATACGGACGCCGCCGACGCGGAGACCCTGGCCGCCATCGTCGACGCCGCCCAGTCCGTCTGCACCAGCTACGAAAAAGACTGCCGCATCGTCCGTTAGGATTCCCCATGAACCCGAAGCAGAAGAAACTCCTCACCCGCATCATCGTCGCCCTCGCGCTGTTCGTCGCCATTGAAGTGGCAGCCCAGACCGGAGTACTTGCCGCCGCCTTCGGCACCCCCGGCGATGTGTACGCCGAGTTCGCGCTGTTCCTCATCCCCTACCTCATCGCCGGCTACGACGTCATCGCCGGCGCCCTGCGCGGACTCGTTCACGGGCACGCGCTGGACGAGGACTTCCTCATGACCGTGGCCACCTTCGGCGCGTTTGCGCTGGTGCTGTTCCCCGACACCGAGCCGCACATGGCCGAAGGCGCGGCCGTGATGCTGTTCTTCCAGGTGGGCGAGCTATTCCAAAGCTACGCCGTGGACAAGTCGCGCCAGTCCATCGCGGACATGATGGATATCGCGCCCGAGTACGCGAACGTCATGGAGGAGGGCAAGCTGAAGCAGGTGGATCCCTTCGAACTCGCCCCCGATGACGAGTTCATCGTCATGCCCGGCGAGCGCATCCCGCTTGACGGCACGGTGCTGACCGGCGAAAGCCAAATCGACACGGCGGCGCTCACCGGCGAGTCGGTGCCCCGCACGGCGCGCCCAGGCGACGAGGTCATCTCCGGCTGCGTGAACCTGACGGCCAAACTCGTCGTACGCGCCACCAAGCCCTTCGAGGACTCCACGGTAAGCCGCATCTTGGAATTGGTGGAAAACGCCGCCGAGAAGAAGGCACGCACCGAGAACTTCATCACCCGCTTCGCCCGCGTGTACACCCCCATCGTCGTGGGCGTGGCCGCTGTACTCGCCATCGTGCCCCCGCTGTTGTTCGGCGGTCAGTGGTCCGACTGGATCTTGCGCGGACTCACCTTCCTCGTGGTGTCGTGCCCCTGCGCACTGGTCATCTCCGTGCCTCTGTCGTTCTTCGGCGGCATCGGCGGCGCCTCGCGCCTCGGCATTTTAGTGAAGGGGTCGAACTACCTGGAGGCCCTGGGCTCCACCGAGACCGTCGTGTTCGACAAGACCGGCACCTTGACCGACGGCACCTTCTCCGTGACCGAGCTCATCGGCGCCCCTGGCGTAAGCGAGACCGAGCTTATCGACATCGCCGCCGCAGCCGAGACCTTTTCCACCCATCCCATCGCGCAATCGGTGCGCGCCTATCGCGACTCCCTGACGACCGACGCGCGACCGGACAGCGACAACGACGCGAATCTGGCGCAACCGGACAGCGACTCCACCACGACTGGCGCGCGGCCCGGAAGCGACTCCGCAACGGCCGCCGAGCGGGTGCGCGACGTCCGCGAGATCAGCGGCCAGGGCGTGGAAGCGGTCGTGGACGGACGAAACGTGCTCGTGGGCAACGGTAAGCTCATGGCGGCCCATGACATCGCCTTCACCCCCGTGGAGGCCCCGGGCACCGTGCTCTACGTTGCCGCCGACGGAACCTACCTGGGCGCCATCGTCATCGCCGACACCGTGAAGCCCGACGCCGCCCGCGCCATCGCCGATTTGCACGCGGCCGGCGTGAAGAAGACCGTCATACTCACGGGCGACCGCACACCCGTGGCACGGGCCGTCGCCGCCGAACTCGGCATCGACGAAGTGCACGCCGAGCTGCTTCCCCAAGACAAGGTGGCCGAGGTGGAGGCGCTTCTCGCCCAAACCGAGCGCGACACCAATGGCAAGGGCAAGCTCGCCTTCGTGGGCGATGGCATCAACGACGCACCCGTGCTCACCCGCGCCGACATCGGCATCGCCATGGGCGCCATGGGCTCGGACGCCGCCATCGAAGCCGCCGACATCGTGCTCATGAACGACAACCCCGCAGACATCGCCCGCGCCATTCACCTGGCCCGGCGCACCATGGGCATCGTCTGGCAGAGCATCGTGTTCGCCCTGGGCGTCAAGTTCGCCGTGCTGGTTCTGGCCGCCTTCGGCATCGCGAACATGTGGATGGCCGTCTTCGCCGACGTGGGCGTGGCCGTCATCGCCATCTTGAACGCCATGCGCGCCATGAACGTGAAGCGCTACCTCGACTAAAGGCGAGCGGTCAAATCAACTTTAAACTGCATTTCGGCAACCGCCCGTTCACAGGCTGGCTCATAGCCCCCGATTTTCCTCGTCGGGGGCTATGCTCTTTTCAGCACATCAGTTGCACCACGCGCCGTCGCCTTCCAACCGCAACGGCGCGGCGACACTGCTGCGCGCACTTTGTGTTCCCGACCACTTTGGAGGTTCGTCATGAAAGACGAGAAGGAGACCTTGCGGAAGACCGCCGATAGCATTCACGTGATGGAAAAGTTCGATCCGGCCATCCTCGCTGATGTGACCGCGCCCGTCGTGTCGCTCTATATTCCCGTGCACCACACCGAGCGCGAGGAGCGCCGCGATATCTGGGATCGCGACATGTTCAAGGATCTGATGAAGGATGCCGAGCGCACGCTCGCCGAAACCTACGACAAAGATGCCTATAAGGGAATCGTCGAGAAGGCCGACTACCTGCTCGAGCATCCGGACATGCCGCTTTGGCTGCATGCCGGCGAGGGTCTGGGCTTCCTCATGAACAACGACGACATCTACGTGTACAACCTGTTCTTCGCCCCCGATCCCATGGTGGCCGCCGGCGACACCTACTTCGTCAAGCCGCTTTTGCGCAACTTCCAGTACGGCACCGAGTACTATGTGCTGGAACTGGGCAACGACCGCTTCAGCTGGGTGAAGGGCGACCGCACCCATGTGGAGCGCCAGCAGCTGCCGCAGGAAGTGCACGACTTCTTCAGCGAGCTGTTCGCCAACAGCGACGACATCGCCGCCGACGCCCGCAAGGGCGAGCTGGGCGCGCTGGACTACATCTCGCTGGAGGGCCACATGGGCCAGTACCACGACCATCAGTCCCGCAACGAGGTGAAGAAGGACGACGCCCTGCCCTGGTTCCGCTATGTGAACAAGGCCGTGAACGACTACCTCGTGCGCGATGACACCACCCCCATCATCCTGTGCTGCGACGAGGAGTACGAGACCGCCTTCCGCAAGCTCTCCACGCTGCGTCATCTCTTGCCCGTCGGCATCAAGAAGGATCCTGCCGGCCTCGACGGCAAGGCGCTTCTGGAAGAGTCGCTGGCGGTGATGGACGGCATCCGCGACGCGAACATCAAGGAAGTCGCTGAGAAGTTCGGCGCCGACGCGGCCCATGGCAAGGCCTCGGACGACTTCGACGCCATCGGCATGGCGCTGGCCGAGCGCCGCGTGGGAGCGCTGTTCCTCGTGAAGGGCAAGATCCTCCCCGGCGGCTTCGACATCAACACCGGCACCGTCACCTTCGACGGCGATCCGAACCCGGTCGATGACGGCTACATCGACCCGGCCGCGCCCGACATCACCGACGCCTTCGCCCAGGCGGCACTGGCCCAGGACGCCCACATCTACATCGTCGAGCAGAACCAGATGCCCACCGACCAGCCCGTCGCCGCCCTGTTCCGCTACGCGGAGTAACGTCCGCCCCGCCGCGGCCACGCCGCCTTCGAAGGACAAGCCGACAGCCTGCGCATTGCCGCAAACCGACCCATCCCAGGAGCCGTCTTCGGACGGCTCCTTTTTTGCGCACATCGAGAAGGTGCTCGATCGCGAGGTTAGACCCGATGCGCGCGGCGTTTGGCGTCGGTAGCCGCGTAAAGGATCGCGATTCCGACAGCCATCGTAACGACACCCCAGAGCACAAAGCCAACTGCAGGCGAAGCGAACGAGAAGAGTGTCCCGAAGAAGATGCCGGCAAGTCCCGCTCCCACATCGATGCAGTTCTGTTGCATGGCAATGAACGATGAACGGCCCTCAGGGGCTATCCGTTTGGCAATAAGGGCCACCGCGCTCGTAGCAACCCCGAAATAGCCGACACCAACAGCAAGGCCGACCAAGGGCATGCCAGCCGGCGCCGCAGGAACGAGCGCCAAAGCAGCAACCCCCGCCCCCAGGCAGCCCAAGAAAAACGCGAGCGTCGAGAAGGAATCCCTGCGATCAACAAGCCAGCCGGCTACCGGATTCGCTACCAGACCCCCCACTCCTACCAGCGCCACAAGCACACCGGCGTTAACCGTCGGTGCCGCCTTTTCCACAAAGGGCGTTGCGAAGTTCGTAACGAGTCCGTAGCCTAAGGCGGCCACGAAGGTCGCGCCGAGCACACTCGCGGCCAGTAGCCGATGAGCAGCTAGGATCTGGCGCAACTGCGAAAGCAAACCTGGATTCCTTGAGCCGTCGTCCTCCGCTCCGCGTTCCGCATCCCTTTGCGCCGTCCCCGGCACCGGGGCCGCCAGAACGCAGAGAAGCCCCAAGGCACCGACGGCGCCCATCACAGTGAATGTCCCCGCATAGCCGATCGACTGCACGAGCGGGAACAGAGCAGCCGCCGATACCGTGAGAGCCACCGAGGAAACCAGTCGATAGGCTCCTAGCGTCAGTCCCGAATTTCGCTGGCCGGCCACCTCGCTGACGGCCGAAAGGGCGCAGGGGAAGAACGCCGCCATGCCCACCGCCTGCACGCAGCGAATGACAAGCACCGCAGCGAACGTGCCGCACAGCCCCAGAAGCGGAGTCGTTACCGCATACGCCGCCAAACCAAGCGCCATAAGCGGCTTCGTGCCCCGCCGATCAGCCAAAGGGCCCAGCCAGAAACGCAGCGCTACCGCCAACGCCAAGAACACCGTTGCCTGCAGCCCCACCGCGAACAGATCGCCGCCGCCGTCGAGCACAAGAAGGGGCGTATATATCATGCTCCCATGGTTGCACCCATAGGCGCAGAACCCCGCCACGAACAGAAGCGGCAACGCCGCATCGCGCCTTCTTCGAGCGAATGCCCCGCTTCGAACTGCATTCTTTTCCATGGCATCCCCCTTCGCCGTTCTCAGGCGTCAGCCGCCCCGACGAACAAGCGTAGCCCCTCCACATCGCGCACCCGCACTGGTCGCGGAGCCTTCTCTAATAGTCCCAGCTTTCGCAAATGGGAAAACGCATTGCTCACCGTATTTCGATGGGCACCGACGATCTCGGCCACCTCGTCAATAGAGTACGGCACTTCCGGGTTCCCGTCGCAGGTCAGCGCATATAAAAGCTGCGCCACGCGACGGAGTCCCGTCTGAAACGACAGACTCGCAATCTCTTCGGTCTGCGAGTTCATGATGGAGAACAGATACTCTATGTAAGCCATGTAGTACTCGGTATGGTCATCGCAGAACGCTATGAGGTCGGCGTAATCGACGGCGTACAGCTCGCAATCGGTCACCGCCACCGCCGTCGAGCGCGTCATGCGGTCGCGCTTGAATCCCTGGAAGGCGAATTGCGTGCCCGCCGCATGATAGAACAGGGTCTTCACCGTTCCCTCGGGCGAGGATAGGTACAGCCGCACAATGCCGCTTCCCACATGGTAGGTGAACGGATGGCGCTCTCCAGCTTGGAATATGATGTCGCCCTTGCGGTAGCACCGCCGCTCCACGGGCAAGTCACCCTGCGACAAGAGCTCCTCCGTGGAGAACACCGCAGGAAATCGCTCGGCATCGATGAATTGCATCAGTTTCGGATCCACTATCGCCCCTCCTCCAATGCGAGCGCCTCCCCGAGGGAGGGAGGCGGGAAGGCGCTCGCCGCGAATGGATATTGTTATTCTAGCAGTAGCGCACCGAAGGCTCCGTGCCCTCTTCGGGCAGCAGCGGCTCGGCGGAAAGCTCGGCAATGAGTTTCGAAATCTCACTGTTCGGATCGCTGATCTCGCCGAACACGCGCGCCTCGGCCGGGCAGCTGCACACGCACAAAGGCTCCTCGCCACGCTCCACGCGGGGACGACAGAAATCGCACTTCATCGCATAGCCCAGATCGTCGGCCACCACCGGCGCGCCGTAAGGGCACGACTGCGCACAGGTGCCGCAACCGATGCACACGCTGTGATCGCTCTCGACGATGCCGTCCTCCTCGCGCTTGTGCATAGCGCCCGTCGGACAGTTCGCCACGCATGCCGGGTTCTCGCAGTGGTTGCACAAATGCGGGCGGAACGTCACCGACACCTTCGGATAGGTGCCTGTAACCAGGTAGTTCTCCTCCTGGCCCACCGTTTCCAAATAGCCCAGGTACACATCGGTCGGGCATTCGTGCAGAAGATGGCACCCAACGATGCAGGTCTGGCACCCTACGCAGCGATTCGTGCGCACGAGCATTCCATATTGCTTCTCAGCCATGATTCCCCCTTAGGCCTTCTCAACTTCGATCATAATGTCGTTGAACGCGCTGTTCGTCTGCGAGTAGTGCTCCTCGGCCGGGCTCAGCGTCAAATGACTCAGGTACTGGTGGCTGCCCTCGATAACGTGATCGGGCGTCCAGCCGGCCTGGGCCGCCGTCACGCCGGGCATAATGCCCTCGGTCACGAACGCCTTCATCGTCACGTCACCGCGGTCGTTGAACAGCCGCACCGTATCGCCGTGTTTGATGCCGCGCGCCTCGGCGTCCACCGGGTTGATCTGCGAGGTCTGCTCAATTTGCACCGCATGAAGCGCCGGGCAGTCGCAATGCTGGGTATGCACGTTCATGCGATCGTGATAGGTCAGATGCATGAGCGGGTACTTCGCCGCCAACTCGGGATTAGAGTACTCGATGGCCGGAGTATGGGTCGGCACCTGCTCGTCGAACTCCACCATGTCCTCGGTGTAGAACTCGAAGCGGCCCGTGGGGGTCTGGTACTGCTGATCTTCGAACACGATGAGTGGCTCGTCGTAAATGCCCGTCGGCATGCCCCACATGCCCTCCTTGATGGCCTCGTCGAAATCGAATCCCTCGAAGGCGGAGCTGTCGGGGTTCGGCCACGAGCGCACCCATTCCTCGGGGGTCTTGCTCCATAGATCGCCCAACCCCACACGCTCGGCCAACATAGTCATCATCTCGCAGTCCGACTTGCTCTCGCCCAAAGGCTCGATGGCGGGCTTGACGAGGAACACCCACGGAGCGCGGTCGTACAGATCCCAGTACTCCCACAGGCTCGTGGCGGGCAGCACGTAGTCGGCGTACTTTGCCGTCCAGGTCCACCAGGGATCGGCCACGACGATGGTAGAGATGTTCGGGAACACCTCGTCGATGATGCGGTGCGCGTCCGGGCTCTGGTTCAGGAAGTTCGACACGTTGAACCAGATGAAATCGCAGCGCACCGGATCATGCTCGACCGCGCACTGATAGATGAGCGAGCTCTTCACCATGTTGGCCGCATTCTCACCGGTGTTCGCCCACTCGTCATAGAGGAACTCCGGTGCCGTCTCGCCGGGCACGGGCTTGTTCGCCTTGGTGCCGCCGGCATGGGACGCGCCGCCGCCGCGCACGCCAACGTACCCCGCCACGGCGGCCAACGTCGCCACCGTGCGGAACGACTGGTAAGAGTTGTAGGTGCGCTGCATACCCTGACCCATGCGGATGCCCGCAGGCTTCGCCTCGCTGTATTCACGGGCGAACGTCTCGATCACGTCGGTAGGCACGCCGGACAGCTCGCTGGCGCGCTCCAGGGTGTACTCGGCGGCACGCTCCTTCAGATGCACGAAAGCCGGCTTCACCGCCACGCCGTCGGCCTCGAAGGCGCCCTCGATAGGTGCTTCCACACCTTCGGTGTCCGCAGGCACGGCCTTGTTCTGGGCAGGATCCCACACCATGTAGCAGTCGCCTTCGCCGCGCAGGTACTTTCCATCATCGTCGCGCACGAGAAGGCTGCCGCAGCTGTGCTTGGAGAGGAATTCCTTATCGTGGCGATCGTTGGCGATGATCCAATTCATCATGCCAAGGGCCAGCGCCGAGTCGCCGCCGGGACGGATGGGGATCCACTGATCGGCGATGGTGGCCGTCGATGAGAAGCGCGGATCGATGTAGACGATCTTGGCACCGCGCTCCCGGGCGCGCACGATATAGCGCAGCTCGCTCGTGTGAGTGTCGGCCAAGTTGCGGCCCCAAATGACGATCATGTTGGAATTCTGCTCGTAGTCGCGCGTGTCGTGAGCGCCGCGAATGACACCGTAGACCATCTTCATGCCCATGGACGCGCCATGGTCGCCCATGATGCCCTCGATGTCCCACGTTGTAGCGCCGTAGCAACCGGCGAAGCGGGTGGCGGACTGCATGGCCAACTTGCTCTGATTGCCCGTGAAGGAGTAGAACGAGCAGGCCGTGGGCCCGTATTTCTCTTTCGATTCCTCCATGCGAGCAGCAATCTCGTCCATGGCCTGATCCCAGCTGATGCGCTCAAACTCGCCGCTACCGCGCTCGCCCGTGCGCTTCATGGGGTACATGACGCGCAGATCTTCATTCTGCACGCGCTCAATGAATGACATCGCGCGCAGGCAGGCGTTGGCGTAGTCGGGACGTCCCGGCATCTCGCCGGGTTCGACTGCTACCAGCTTGCCATCGCGCACGTGACCCTTCAAAAGGCAGCGCGACGTGCAGTTGTAGCTGCAGCAGGCATAGGAGTACTCCGTGGCGTCAAGCTTGGCAGCCTCGTCATCAGTGCCCGTATCGGAGAGTGGCTCTTCGTCGTTCTTGGTGGCCGGAGCGCATCCTGCGGCTCCGAAACCCAAGGCACTCGCCACGGTAATCCAGCCGACCCCCTTGATGAAGGTACGGCGGCACATCTTCCCGTCTCTCACAAACTCAACGGGACTCTGATCGGTCGAGAGGTTTTCGATGGCGTACTTGTCGGTTTCGCCCATAACTCCCCCTTTTCATTTGCGTGCGCAGCACGGAGGAGGCTTCCCCCTCTCCGCGCCGCGTTCTTCTTCTCCGTCTCGCGCGATAGACGCATCATAGAAAAGGAGCGCCATGCGCTTCCACACAGAATTGGGTGGAAGCAAGGGGTCGATTCGTAAGCCAGGCAGACTCGACAGACTCGACAGCGTTTTGTCGAGTCCTCGATGAAATTTTGTCGAGTCCTCGACAAACCTCTTGTCGAGTCCGTCGAGTCGCACTCTGCCAATCGCTGAAACCGTATCCTGAGTCGTTACCGAAGTCAGAGATGCGGTATGGCTATACTGAGAGAAAACACTGTTCGAGAAGGATCTGCCATGAGTGAAATGCCCCGTGCCGACCTCGCCATCAACCAGCCCGATGTGGCGCTCATCTTCGAGGGCGGCGGCATGCGCAACAGCTACCCGGCGCCCATGGTGGTGGAACTGCTCGCGCGCAACCTGTACTTCGGGTGCGTGTACTGCATCTCGGCCGGCTCCAGTCACACGGTCAACTACCTGGTGCGCGACGCTACCCGCGCTCGCGCCTCATTCGTCGAGCTGGTGAAGTATCCGCACTTCGGTGGCTGGGGCAGCTTCTTGCGGGGCACCGGC
>QFCE01001560.1_pt1 | contig 24773 bp, 29 predicted proteins | sample 5346091 | NCBI WGS metagenome assembly QFCE01 (sample SAMN09062252, study PRJNA434731) | Human gut metagenome, whole genome shotgun sequencing project. | isolation source: stool timepoint A chromium assembly | host: Homo sapiens | collected 2015 | reverse complement strand
GTAAAATCTGGTCGATATTGCCCTTGACAGTCTGTAAGCGGCGGTATTCCTCCCGTTTTGCCCGGTAATCGTTGTAGCCGCTGTTTTTCTCTTGGATAAGGCTTTCAATCTCGGCTTGCAGGCTTTATAGCCCGGCAGCTTGGAAATGCCGTTTTTGCCCTGAAATAGCGGGCGGCTGCGTCTGCTATGATAAAGTCGCTTTCGTGCTTCTGTCGGTAGGCTGCTTTTGCTTTGGCGTTTTTCTGCTGTTTCAGCCCGTCCCGGACAGGGCGGGTCTTGGAATAGGCAAGCACCTGCCGTTGCAGCTCCTTTTTCCCGTTCAGCGTCTTTTCCACCTGCTTCAGCTCCGTAAGGCTTTTCCGCATGGCGGTATAGGCGGCAGAACAGGCTTCGTCCAGTTCCTCCGGGGAAGAAAAGCCGTACTGCTGATAGGCGGTAACGGTAGCCGCCATCTGTTTGAGGTTGTGCAGGGAAGCCCAACGGTCATAGCCCACGCCCTTGCCCTCGGCTCGCTTGGCTTCCCGGTCAACCATGCGCTGCAAGGTGTTGTCTGCCGGGGCGGTTTTTGCGGTTTTTTCCTCTCGCAAGCGTTCCTTTTGGGTGTGGGGGTATTCGGGTATGGCTGTGGTCTGTTCGGCGGCTCTGTGGGCGTTCTGCGTGAGCAGGGCAAGGACAGCAGCCTTGTCAAAATCGTCCCCCAGCTTCCGGGCTGTGATAGGCTTTGTCCTGTCCGGCGTGAGGTAGGAAAGCCGCCCCCGGCTCTCCTTGACGGTCACGCCCTCCCGCAGCAAAAGGGAAGAAAACTCGTCAAAGCTGGTAGCTTGGGAAAGTGCCTGCCGTATCGTCCGGCGCAGCTTCGCCTTGTCCGTTTCAAACTTGGTGGGCTTGGTCGGCTGTCCGGCGGCTTCTCTGGCGGCGTTCTCTTTATCAAGGGCAAGCTGCCCTTTCTTTGCCGCCCAGTATTCCCGTTCGGTTATCCGTTCCTTGCTGCCGTTCAAGAGGTCGATTTGGTAAAGCCCCTCCCGGTGGCACATCTCCATGACTTCACTCTTGAAATATTCCATAGCGGCGTTGGTGCAGCGGTGCTTGCAGCCCTCCCGTGTGTCGGCTGGTCTGTCCATGTAGGGCAGAAGCGGGACTTCATAAATCCGCAGGGAGTTGATGACGATATGCACATGGATATTGCCGCTGTGGTTATGCCCGTCCGGGTGGGTGCAGACAAGGCTTGGTGTCCGGGGAAATGCTCTTTACAGAACTGCTCGCCCAGCTCCTGCGCCCGGTCTACGGTCAAGCCGTTGTCTGTCCCGTCCCGTGGGTCAAAGCTGATGATATAGTGGTGGCTTTTCACATCTTCCCGTTTTTGGTTTTTCTCATAGCGGAGATTGGCCCGCATACAGGCAACAGCGAAATCCTCGCCCCCGCAGTTGAGGGAAGAAATGCGGTAATCCTCCCTCGGTATCAGCCGCCCGTTTTCATCAAGGGTGGGCTTCATGGTAAACTCGTCATGCTCAAATGTGAGGTAGGCTTCCGCTGCGCCATAGTCCGCATTTTTAGAGCTGATATGTTTGAATGTTGCCAACAGCGTCACCCACTTTCTGCAAGACTTCAAACTTTAGGGCAGCAAGGTCGGAAACCGCCGCCCGTACCTCCCCGGCAAGCTGCGGGTAGGGGCTGTGCCACTCGTTCAGCGTCCGGGCTATCTGGTTTAAGTTGCCGCCGATCCTGCCGTATTCGGCGGTCAGCTTCCCGACAGCGGCAAGCAGCTCGTCATTGACGGGGGAAACGGTTATGATGGGGCGTATGGCTGCCCCGGTTATGGCTTGCCGGATAAACTCGGCTTGGCTCATGTTGTAAGCAGAAAGCCGTTTCCGTAAACTCGGCGTATTCTTCCTCGGTCATGCGTGTCTTGACTACCCGGCTGCGGTGCGGGCGTGTTGTATCGTTTTCGCATGGTAAAACCTCCTTTCTGTGCGTGGTGTCCTCTCACTAATAGGAGAAAAACGGGGTGTGAAGCGGAACTGTTTTTGAAAAATCCGAAAAAATATTTTGAGGGATTTTTAAGCGGCGTAAGCCGCATAAGCAGGGTTTGGGGAAGGCACTCCCCAACAAGATTCCCGCAGGGGCAAAATGAGCGAAAAGCGAATTTTGGTACTGCGGTAGAATCTTGCTCTAAGAAACTGCCGCTTCCCGCTGTGTCCGGCTGGGTTCAATCTCCTTAGTGCCGCAAGAGGGAACTATGCCAACTTCTGACGGCTCACTCTTTCCCGACAATAAGGCGTTTTGAAAGCTGCGTTCTGCCCGCTGTTTGATAGAAAACGGGAGATTTCCCCCTGCTCACTTATCAGTACCGACACTTTCCCGATTTGCCAAAAATGGGCGCAAAAAAAGCAGCAAATCTTTTTCGGACTTACTGCTTCATGCGCCGCTGTGGGGCGGCTGGGATATTCTCTTGTTATTGCTATCGGTCAAACCGAAATTTAAACAGACTTTCAATCAGTTTTGTTTTGATATAGTTCTCCATATCAGAGTTATAATAACCGTTCATCTTGGAAAAGTAATGGATATATCCCGGCGTAACGGTCAAGGACAGCTTGTATTGCTTCCGGGTCGCCCTCATGTGCCTTTACAATCGTATCATAGGGGAGAAGTCGGTCACTCATGGGACAACACCTCCATTTCCTCTTTCAGTTGCTTCAAGGCAAGCTGGATATGCCGCCCGATTGTACTGCGTGCCCTGCCGCTTTGTTCCCCGATTTTTTTCTGCGTCATGTGCTGGAAATAATACAAAAAGATTTCCTCCTGCGTTTGTTCCGGCAATCGGGCAAGAGCCGTAGCAAGGGCGCAGTTATCCAGTAATACCGTCTGCCCCCGGACAGAAAACAAGTAGGGTTCCCCATAATCCGGCACTGAAAAATATTCGTCTGTGATACTGAACGGGACAAATTTTTCTTCGGTCAAGTATTCAAAGGAGAGTTCCCGCTTCCACCTCGTCGCCAACATACGGGCAGCACTAAAGGACGCATGGCGAATGACAATCCGGCAATACGCATTATGGGCGTAGCGGATATGTTCTTGATAGGTTTCATATTCAGTCATGGAAACTCCCCCTTTCTTCGATTATGGGAAAGGGCGGCAGCACTTTTTGCTGTCGCCCCTTGATTACCCACCAGCAAGGACAGACGGGGCTGTCAACGGTGGGCGAAGCCCATTCACTTGCCGTTGACTGGCTCGGCTGGGTTTGCTATCTTTACTCGTTACCTCATTTTTCATCATCTACAAATTCAAACAAATCCTCAACAGTCACATGGAATACCTTTGCAATATCCATAGCTAATTTAAGTGACGGATTATATCTACCGTTTTCAAGATGAACGATTGTTTCTCGTCTGGAAGAAACCAATTCTGCTAATTCAGCTTGCTTTAGACCTGCTTTTTCTCGATATTCCTTTATTTTTGTTTTCAGCATTTTTACAGTCCTTTCTTGTCAATAATAGCAAAAATAGTTGCTCTTAAAACAGTCAACAAGAAAATACCACCAACAACAAAATATCCTGCAATAATTCCGTTAAAATCAGCAAAGACACAAGCCAGTGCTGCAATAACCATTAACACATAAGCCAACTTCAAACAGATAGAGTCTGTGGTTTTCAGATTTTCTTTTGCAAACTCATCAAAAATATTATGTTTTTTTGCATAAGAAATTTGTCCCAAAACAAGTGCACCAGCAAGAGTAAGACAAGCTGCATGAAGATAGCGAATAATAGGGTCATATCCATTCCATGCACACATTCCGTAGTACACCACCAATAGAGCTGCGGGTATTGCCTTAAAGAACATCCATACACTTAAGTTAATAGTTTTGTTTTTCATAATTGAAACCTCCATGTGAAATATTTTTAACTTTCCGTGTTATAAATATATCACTTGCATAGAGAGAAGTCAATAGGGTAAGTGAAATATTTTTAACTTTTAATTTTCGGAATAGAGAGCTGTCTATCTTTCAATTTCTTGTGTGTTACTTTACCGCACATGAGCATTGGCACCAGGGTTGTCGTTGCCGTAGCCTTCCAGCAGGTTGATGGCTCCCCAGATGCCAAGACCGGCACCCAGTGCGATGACGAGAGTCTGAAGAACGGTTACTGCGCTGTTGAAAAATGCCATAAATGTGTACCTCCTTGTACAATGCACCCTTACGGGCTGATGAATAGTGAATGTCCCCCTGCATGTGCACCTGCAAAAGGGCAAAAAAATAGCCAGGTCTCCAATTCCAATCAGAAACCCGGCTATGTAAAAAGGGCGGCTCACCGCCGCCCCTCATCGTTAATATTCAGTGCTCAATAGAAAATCTGCAATGTGCATACTCTTAATGCCTTGGTAATTTCCTCCGGCAAATTCATCAGTTCTCAAAACATACTTTGGATAGTTATCCCGAATTTCCAGCAGTCGTTCATATTCGCGCTTTTCTGTTTTTTCGGATTTGATCTCCTGCGTGACCTGCACATACAACCGGTCATTCTGCTTCTGCGCCACAAAATCGACTTCACCATCCGGCGTTTTCCCAATCGTCACGGTATATCCTCGTCTGCAAAGTTCCAGATAAACCACATTTTCCAGACTGGAAGCAACGCTGTCTGGTGTATAGCCCAGCACGCTGTAACGTAAAGCGGTATCAGCAAGATAAAACTTCTCCTGCGTTTTCAGAATCTCCTTTCCGCGCAGATCGTATCGAGAACAGCGATGAAGAAGATATGCCTTCTCCAGTTTTTCCAGATAACTGTACACCGTTTCATTGTCGATAGAACGATGCTCTGATTTCAGATAATCAGAAATTGATTTTGCCGAGAATGAATTTCCCACATTCGCAAATGTGTACCGAACCACTCGTTCCAGCTGGTCGATCTTGCGAATCTGGTTTCTCTTAACAATATCCGAGAAAATCGTGGAATTATAGATATCCCGGACAATCGTATAAACCTCATCCTGTGAATACTCTCGCAGGTGCGTCGCAGGGAAGCCGCCCAAGCGGATGTAGTCTGCCAGTTCAGCATGGATATCCTTTACCTGTGTATACTGCTTTTTGAATTCCAGATATTCCTGAAACGAAAGCGTATAGATACGGAAGGAAACATATCGTCCGGTCAGGTAAGTCGCTATTTCCGAAGACATCATTCTGGAATTGGAGCCTGTTACATAAAGGTCAACATCATAATCCGTTACCAGGGAGTTTACTACTTTCTCCCAGCCCTTCAATTTCCTGAACCTCATCCAGAAAGAGATACGTTCTCCCCGTTGGAACAAGCTTTTCTTTAACAGCCCTTGAACATATCCTTCGCTGTCATATCCTCATAATCCATGGAATCGAAGCGCATACTGACAATCCGCTCAGACGGAATGCCATGCTCCTGTTGCAGCTTCTCCATGATCATTTTAAGGACTGTGGATTTTCCGCAGCGGCGAACACCCGTCAACACTTTTACAAAAGGTGTGTCGGTGTATGCCATAATCTTATCGACGTAGAGCGGTCTGTTTATCATAGGAACCACCTCCATGGTTCCATGATACCGCAAGCGCATTAAAAAATCAATAGGTTTTGCGATTATAAACCGCAATCCCTATTGATTTTCATTGACTTTTTCGGATTGTGTCGAATTCTGTTTCCTTTCAGTTTCAGAATACCGTAGTTTAGCCAAAAAGTCCAGAAAGCAGCGGCACCAGAGTCGTGCCGATCAGTGCCACGCCGCCGCCAGCCATCAGCTGTTTTATCCCCAAATAGGAGTAAAACCTTGCTCGATGGCGGGCGGCGGCGTGTCAGAAACTATATGGAATTGTCTTAAAACCGCCCCGGCGGGAACAGGTCAGCCTTTGACCTGTTCCACCTCCGGGATGGGTTTGAGATTGAAGTGGATTTCGATGGAAATGTGTCGTGTCTTATCGCTGTCGATGTGTTCGTGGACAACGATTTCTTTAATCAGGCGGTTTAGGGTGGCTGCGTCCAGCTCCGTGATGTCGGCATATTCCTGAATGGCGTCCACCCACTGGCGGGCGTCATTCTCGATTTTCGCTGCGTCTGTCAGCTTCTTCCGGGTTTCCCCGGCCCGCGCTTTCAACTCGGCCTGTTCCTTCTGCGTCTTGTCCAGCATGAGATTGAAGTTGGCTTCGCTGATCCGCCCGGCAACCATGTCCTCATAGAGCCGCAGCACCATCTTTTCCAGCACCTCGATCCGTTCCTCGTCCTTGGCAAGAGAACGTTCCAACGCTTCCCGCTGGCCTTTCTGCTCGGCTTCGCAGGTGTCGGTCAGCTTCCCGGCAATGGCCTCCCCATCGGTCAGGGCAGCCTTGGCGCACTCCCGGATTTTGTTCAGGACAAGCCGGTAAAGGGTGTCATATTCCACCCGGTGCTGGGAACAGTGGGTCTTGCCGAACGCCCCATAAGTCTTGCAGGCGTAAATCTGCTGGGGGTGCTTGGCGTGGGTGGTGCGGATGGTTAGGGATTTGCCGCACTCGCCGCATTTGATAAGCCCTGCAAACAGGCTCGTTTCCCCATTCTGCCTTGGGCGCTGGCGGGATTTCAATTTGTCCTGTACAATGGCGAAACTCTTACAGTCGATCAGTGGCTCATGCCGCTGTTCCACCACGATCCAGTCCTGTGGCTTCTTCTCCCCGATGGTGCCGATTTTGAAACGGTAGTCCTTTTTCTGCGACGCGATGGCCCCGGCATAGACTGGGTTCATCAAAATGTCCTTTATCACTGAAAAGTCCCACATATACCGCCCGTTTATCGGGTCTTGCTTCTCCCACTTGGTACGGACATTGCGGATACCGCGCTCCCGGTTCCACCATGTAGGGCAGGGTACTTTCTGCTCCTCCAGCCTGCGCCGGATGAAGTTGGGACCGTGGCCCTCCAGCGCCCACCGGAATATCTGCCGGACAATGGGGGCCGTTTCCTCGTCCACCAGCAGGTGGTTTTTGTCCTCCGGGTCTTTCCGATAGCCGAAGGGGGCCACACAGCCAGTAAATTCGCCCTTCTGTGCTTTCAGCAGGTAGGAAGAATGTACCTTCTTGGAAATATCCTTGCTGTACATCTCATTCAGGATATTTTTGAACGGCGCAATGTCGTTGTTCTCCCGCAAGGTGTCGATCCCGTCATTCATGGCGATGTAGCGCACACCGTTCCGGGGGAAGAAGTCCTCAATGAGATAGCCTGTCTGCAAGTAGTTCCGGCCCAGCCGGGAGAGGTCTTTGGTAATGACAAGGTTGACCTGCCTGCGCTCGATGGCCTTTATCATCCGTTTCAGGTCGGGGCGCTCCATGTTCAGCCCCGTGTAGCCATCGTCCTGATAGACTTCCACAACCTCCCATCCCTGCTTTTCGCAGTAGTGTTCCAGCATATCCCGCTGGTTGGCAATGCTGGCGCTCTCCCCGTCCAGATCATCGTCCTTGGAAAGCCTGCAATAGATGGCCGCCCGGAAGCTGCCCGCCAGAATTGCATTCATGCCTGTATATTCATATCCGTTCATCATAACCGTTTACCCGCACAATCCAGACGGAACACGGTTCTTCTGAACCTTATCTTCATTATACTTCTTATCTTGTGTTTTCGCAAGGTTGTCTTTGCCGGTATTCTGCCCATATTTTTGGGCAATCAGGCTGACAAAGACATCCGCTGCGTCCAGTTCGCCGTCAAAAACTGCGGTCACATGAATTTCTGTTTTGCTTTTTGCCATAGGCGGTTATCCTCCATAATAGAATAGCCAGACAAGAGAAGGTCGGCAACGAAGTCCGGCAACGGGCTTCAAAAAACCTTAAAAACAATCTCTGTCTGGCGGTTGGGTTACTATTTACTTTTTCTTTTATTTTTCTGTTACTTTGGTTGCCAGAGGGGGGAAAAGCCCGCCATGACAGGCTTTTCCCCGGCAACGGGGTCGGCAACCGGCTGGCAACCGGGTCGGCAACGGGGTGGGTTTTTCCCCGGATTTTTCAAAAAGGCAGCTCCATCTGCTCGGTCACTTCCACAAAGCCCTCCGGGTTTTTTTCACGCCCGTTGTCAAAGCCCGTTGCCGTGGCCTCCCGTTCCCAGCCCTTCTGTCTGCCATATCCTTCAAATATCCGGGGGTTGGAAAAGTACCGCCATCCCGTGATACAGTGGTTCATAATGTCGTTGACCTCCCGGATTTCCCATTGTTTCGGCTCGTCAAAGGGGTGGTTCAGCGCCTCCTTGAACAGCTGCTTGGAGCAAACCGCGCTGCCGGTGTAGCGGTCAAGGTAGGCTTGGATCATCCCGGCCTTGGTGTCCTCCGGCATAAAGTCCCGCTGGTGTTCTTTGAGATAGCGCACCATTTCAGGGCTGAAAGACAGTTTAAAATCCCCGCTGCGGTAGATGGTCATGGCCTCGGCCCACACCTGTTCGATGTAGGCTCTGGAAGCGGCTTCATCGTCCAGAATGTGTACCTCGGCTTCCTCCGGGTTTACCATGACGGGCAGGAAGCGCCGGTTGCCGGAGCGGTCAAGGGGCAGGAAGTCCAGGGCGTTGGAAGTTCCTCCGAACACGCATTGCCGCAGCCTGTCCTCCGGGTGGGTTTCGTATGGGATTTTATAGACCTCCTTCTGTCGGCTCAAAAAAGACTTGATTTCCTCAATGCTCTTGGCGTTGGCGGTGGCGATCATCTCCGACATCTCAATAATCCAGTGGCCTTGCAGCTTGCGGTACACATTGTCATCGTCCAGCTTGCGAAGGTCATCGGAAAACCACTCGTCCTTCACGGCCAGCAGCCGGAAAAAGGTGGATTTCCCGGCTCCCTGACCGCCCACCAGACAGAGCATGACTTCAAATTTACAGCCGGGGCAGAATGCCCGGTGGATGGCTCCCAGCAGGAACAGCCGCAGGGCTTCATAGGTGTACTGGTCGCTGTCGGCTCCTAAAAAGTGGCGCAGGCAAAAGCGGATTCGCTCGGTTCTGTCCCAGGTCAGGCCGTTCAGGTAGTCCCGGATGGGGTGGTAGCGGTTGGCGTCTGCCGCAAGGTCGGCGGCGTCCGCGATCTTTTTCTCGCTGGTCAGGCCGTAGGTCTTTTCCAGATATAGCCGGATATACTTCATGTCCGTGTCGGTCAGGGCGCGGCTGCCGGGCCGGTGCTTCCTGCCGATGGGCCGCAGCAGGTCTATGCGCTCGGTCAGCAGGTTTTTTGCCAGCGCCCCGGACAAAAGGGGGTCATACTGGAAGGCGGTCAGGCAGTTTTGAATACTGTTCCTTACGCCGCCTTTCTCGGTGCTTTCCAGCATGCCCCGTACTTCCTCAACGCTCCGGGGCGGGGCTGCTTCTTGCATAGTCTGTTCTGCGGCCTGCCGTATCTCTGGCGGCAAGGTCTGCCATTCTTCGCTCAATGGTTCTCACTTCCTCTCCATAGCTGGCGATCAGCGCCGCCCGTTCCTCCATGTCCGGGGAGAGCAGCGTGTCCAGCAGATAGTCCACATAGTCCTGCTTTTGCAGGGCTTCCACAAACAAAGGGTTCCAATCGTCCTCTGGGGTCTTGGGGGCACAGTCCTCCTTCCAGCGGCGAAGCAGGTTTCGGTAGTCGCACAGCACCCGGAAACAATGCCGCTCCATGCGCTTAAAACTTTGTTCCGGGGTTTCCTGCCGGGGCTTCCGGCGGCGGGGCGGCCACTTGTCCGCATATGGGATGGAGAAGTCCCGCGCCAGCATAAGGGCGGCCTCTTTGGGGGTGGCCTGTTCCAGCCGGGAAACAAAGTCGATCACATCGCCGTCCGCGCCGCAGCCGAAGCAGTGGTAACGCCGATCCAGCTTCATGCTTGGGGTTTTATCGTGATGGAACGGGCAGCAAGCCATCCCGTTCCGACCTACATGGATTCCATAACGCTCCGCAGCCTGCCGGGTGGTAACAGACTGCTTCACAGCTTCAAATACATTCAACTCAATCCTCCTGAACATAAGAAAAGCGCCTGTCATTCTCACAAGGAAAATGGCAAGCGCCGGTTGTTGGGGTTCGTATTCAGTTTTGGGTATGGGAAAGGCGCGGCCTGTCTGCCGCGCCTTGGTGGGGGTGTTTGGTTTTCCGTTTCTGGCTGACCAAAGTGTCCAGAAGTTGGAACGGTGTACCATCAGTCATTTTTTTCCTCCCATCCGCCAAAACGCCATTTAAAATTATCGGGAGAAATGAATGCGCTGCCACGACATATGTAGTCATCGTCTCCATTTATGTACTGATAACTCTTTTGCTCTACTTTGTCGTAAGTTTCGCTGGAAAGATAATCGATATTTGCACAGACAAAATACCTGCGCTCTTGAAGCGTCTCTGTCCATTTCTGCATATCCTCGTCCCTTTGATTGGCGTCTTTTGTTGTATAAACACAAACTTGAACAAGTGGGTATTCTTCTGATGCGCCCAGTAGTTCCAGCGCGGATGTATCTTTCCCATAATTCGATGGACAATCGCCATAGCTAATAACAAATAATTTGCACTTACCAAAGATAGGTTCTGCTATGGGGATTAAGATACTTTCTAATTCTTGCTTTCTCAAATAAACGATGTAATCGTCTTTGTAGGTTTTTTCTTCTTCATACCATTCCACATCTACATAAAAATCTGAAAATCGTGTAGATTGAATACTTCCGTACTCTGTTGCCACAAATTCATCACCATATTTCTCAACGAGGTATTCCAGCTTTGGGTCTGTGCGGGAATGGTACATATAATCTGCGATCTGCTCATGGAGTGGACGGGGCGGGTGCAGCTTGACCCGGACAATCCCCGCCGCCACAAGAATAACCGCCGCGCACAAAAATATCACGAGCCGTCTTTTTCCTCTTTTTGTCATCACCTATCCCTCCTTAAAGACTGTGCTTGGCTTATGGTAGTTGTTCTTCTTCCGCTTTTAATAGCTGTCTCGCCCTGTCATTTGTGATTTCTGGCCGGGCCGTTTCCAGCAGAGTGCTTGCTTCAGCTGTCCGTCCGGCCTCCCGCAGCGTCCTGATTTTCAGAATGGTTAAATAATCTTTTGCTGGCATTTTGGAAAGCGTGATTTTTTCTGCTCCGGGCATTTTCGCACATTCATCTAATTCTGTCAGATAGGCTTTTTCATCATGGGTGGTTTGATATTGAAAACCTGCTGCGTCAAGTCTCTTTATGAGATGGTTGATCCGCACACTCATATAAACCCACCAGCCGAGGAAGGCGGCGGCACAGGCCAGAATGACAATCCAGAAAACAGGCAGGGTATATCCTGTTTTCTCCAAATACGAGCGTAATACAATCGTTAGAATAACAGCCCACAGGAAAATAGAAATAACTCCTAAAAGTCTTTTGTTCTTCTTTCCGCTCATTACAAATCCCCCTGTCTCTTATGGTCATGCGTTAGCCATTTCTTATCCGCTGGCTGGACAAAGTGTCCAGAAGTTGGGCGGGGCGATCATGCCCCCAGCTTTGGGACACTTTGTCCCAGCGGGGTGCGGCCCGTAAAACTGATTTCATTTTACCACTGGCGGCGGGAAATGGGAAGTCCCTTACCGATCCATATCCCTGTCCCGGCGTTTGGTCTGCGTCTGCTCCTGCTGGCGGCTCGCGCTGTCCACCACGGATTTCACTTGGTACAGCTTCATCAAGTCCTCCCGGATGGGCTTGTACTTGGCGTATTCCTCTTGGTACGCCTGTTGCAGCTTGCCGTACTCCGTTTTCCACTTGGTAAGGGGCAGCCTGCCCTCCGGGGTGAAGTGGTCTTTCAGCTTGCGGCGGGCCATGTAAAACTGCCGCAGCTCCCCCTCGTGGGCGGCCTTGAATTTCTCCCGCTGGCCCTGCCGGTGGATGGCGTTCATCTGGTCGTGGATGGGTTTCAGCTCCCGGTAGCGTCCCGCCTGTTCCAGCAGGGCTTGCAGCTCCTTCATGCGGGTCTGCTTGCTGTTCATGCTGGCCTTTAGTTCCTCGATCCGCTCACTGTGGGAAGTGACGCGGGCCTCCAAATCGTCCACGGTGTAGAGCTTCTGCTCGGTCAGGTAGTTCACGGTGTCGGCAAACTTTTGGAGATTGCCCACCTTGCCCCGGTTGCTCCATGCACCTGCGCTCCTTGCCCCATAGTAAGCCCCCAGCAGGTCGGCAAGGGCGGGGGCCTGCGGCTTGGAAAGCTCCTCCCGCACCTCGCCCAGCCAGCCCAGCAGGGCGGCGATCCTCCGCTTCAAGTCTTTCAAGAGGGCGTTGGCAGCCCTGATCCAGCGGTTGAGGCTGCCCTTGTCGGTGGCGATCCCCCGCGCCTCCATCTGCCGCACCGCCGGCCCCTCGTGGACGGTGGGGAGCAGGTCAAGGCTCTGTCTTAAATAGGAGCGGTGGTCGATCCGGCAGGGCAGGCCCTTTTCCTCAAATTTGGCGTTGCACATCTTGGCCCACGCCTCCCGCCAGTGTTCCAGCGTTTCCGGGCTGCCCCAGTCGGTGGTGGGAACCGCGTCAAAGAGGGGCTTGCCCTTGCTGTCCAGTATGCGGTTGCCGTCCTCGTCCAGACGGTAGACGCGCCGCTGCTTGAAGCCCCACTTGCCATCTTCCCGGATAGGCCGGATGGGGCAAAGCACATGGAAGTGGGGGTTGGGGATGCCTCCGTCATCTCTGTCGGGCTGGTGTACGGCGAAGTCCACCACCATGCCCCGGCTGACAAACTGCTCCAACAAAAACTGCCTTGCGAGGGCGATGTTTTCCTCCAAAGAAAACTCGTTCTGCAAGGCAATATCAAAGCTGTACGCAAGCTGGGCGTCCTTGCCGCGCTCGGCGTTCTCCACGGCGTTCCACAGGGTCTGGCGGTCTTGGTATTCCGGCGGGGCCTGCGGGGGCGGGAGAATGTCGGAACAGATCACGCCGCCCTTGCGGGTGTAGTCGCTGTACTCGCCGTAGCGTTCACTGTAAAGCCGCTCCCCGGCGCGGTAGGCTGCCGACGCGATGGCCGACTGTCCCGCGCTCCGCTTGACCTGCGTGACGCTCAAATGGAACAGGGCCATTTACTCGCCCTCCCGCTGGGCGGCGGCCCGGACAGCCTCCCTCACCTCCGGCATGGAGAAAATCTGCTCGGCAAGGGAATAGAAGCCCTGCTCGGACAGGGGCCTGACCTCCGGGGCCACGCTCTCTACGGCGGCCCCTCTGGTAATGAGCCGGTGGGCGCGTTTCTGGCGCTCACCCTTTTCATAATACTGCCTGCGCTGTTCCAGCCGTTTGACCCGGTGCTGGTACTGCTGCAATTTAGCTTCATTCTCGGCGTATTCCCGCCGAAGCTCGTCTAACTCTTTGCTCATGTCGTTGACCTCCTTTGGCTGAAAAATGGGTAAAAAAAATGACCGTCCTCCAGGGCGTTCCCGGTGAGCGGTCAGGGTGTCGGTGTTCGGTTGTAAGGCCCTCGGAAGGGGGACAGACGCAGGGCGGGTGTCCCCCTTTTGGGGGCAGGCAGGGATAGGCGCAAAGCGCCGCAAGGGGTGCAGCCCCTTGGACGGAGCGCAGCGACGCAAAAACGGCGGGTTGCTCCATCTGGCAATCCGCCGTTCCGCCTCGCAGAGCGCACGAATACATGGCCGTCAGGCTATGTATAGAAGTGCGCCCTTTAGTTCCTAAAGGGATTTTTCAATGACTAAATAATCAAATTAGCATTACCTCAGTATTTGTAAGTGCTTTTGTCAATGCCTACTCTGTACCAGAGGCTATCTATCCATAATTATAATATTTCTGGTATCCCGGCAAAATACCGTATTCATTGGTGATAACCTCTTTTGAAAGGGGCTGGTCGAATGGGACAGAGCGATAGGGCAAATCGCGGAAAGGCCTCTTGCCGCCCCGCATCCGTTCATAGAGCTTCCAGCGCTTGGCCGTCATAGATTTTGGATTGTTTTGGTCCTCGTGCTGCCAAAACTGACCACCCAGCAGATAGCTCTCCATCATTTCCTCCCAGTTCTGAAAAATTTTCTGTGCCTTTGTCCCGGCATCTACGCACAAATCCAGCATTTCCTGCATATTGATGTAACCCGCCAGATAGCAACATTGGGTGACATACGCACAACGACCCACGTCCCAGCCCAACAGGGCGTTTTCCCCATAGCGCCTCCATGCCATCAGCATTTTGGGCAAATAGCTATCTTCGTTCGCGTTCGGATTGGCTTTGCGGGCTTCCTCAATCAGCTGTACCTCTGTCATATTCTGATATCTGCGCGACAGAACTTCCATTTCTTGTCGGTACCGGATGCGCATTCCCATGTCAATCAGACCGCGCATTTCTTTGATAGCTGCCTCATGTCCCTGGATTTCCCAATACTCCCACAGCATTGCTTGGATGGCTTTCCGGTCTGGTTCGTCATTGTACCGGAAACCTGCCATCCGGTAAAAATTCGTGCGCCGGTTGGCTGCAATCAGAATGGAACCTGCGGCATTCATCCAGCGCAGAGTAGGTGACAGCGGGTTGCCCCTTTTCCGCCGCTGCCTTGACCGATAAACGCGATACAGAATACCGGCAAGACCAAGCCCTATGACTAAAGTAGCGGCCAGGGCGATAAAAGCCGTCATATCCCCCGTCAGAAAACAGAGGATGCCCATTCCAATAACAAGCAGGATAACGAACACAATCGTACATCCCATATGATACCTACCTCCTTTCAGGGACTGACTTCTTATTTCGGACTGCTTTGTCCGGCCCTGATGAGAATTTCCTTTGCGCTGCGGAGAATCGCCGTATCGCCGGCAATCTTTTGACGCTGTTCTTCAACAGGAATATCTATATAAATATGAAAAGGGTTGCGAAGCTGGCTGCAAGTTACATATAGAGATTTTTCAGAAAAGGAAAGATAAATGTTTCCTTCCATAGCTTCCTGAAAAGCTGTAATCTGCTCCATCACCTGGGGGGTCAGGATGTAAAAAGCATTCTGCTCGTTCTCTGCAAACACCACAAAATTTTCATTGAATACACTGTTTTCTGTCTGAATTGGCAACGGGACTCTGGTTTCCCTGAGTTTAGACAGGGCTTTTTTGGAAAACACCTGGACAAAACCCTCACTGATCTTCCGATTATCAAAATAGGAAAAAACAATGACCTGTCCCTCAAATAGAATTTTTGGGGTAGAACTTCTTGCGGAAACTTTTTCGCCAGTGCAGACATTGACAGCCCGGAAGGGGACTCCATCCAGCTTGCCGGACAGTTCATCCGACGATTGATAAAAGACCGACTGGCCTCCGGGGATTAACTTTAAACGGTTCATTTCCTCATAAGAAAGACCGCCTCCGGCATTGTAGCGCAGTTCGGAAAAATCCGGCAGTTGTCGGAGAGTGTCCAACACATATTTGTTTTTGAAATTGATACAAAAGAGGTCATAAGCTTTTTTATAGACCAGCATATAGTAAAAACCAAAAACAGCACCCGCAAAAATCACACTGAGCATCATGCCTCCGATCAGCCCCCAAAAGGCCCCCTGAGTTGCTGGGTCTCCAAAGCCATATTCGCTGATGGAGACAAACAAAAATCGGTTTTTTACCAGTGTCAATCCTATAAATAAAATCAGGCACACCGGGAGCAGCTTCCGCAGAATCTTATGCCTTTTAACAGCGTTCTGCCGCAACTGTTCCAGCTTGACACCGCTGATATTTTGTTCCACCATTTTCATACATCTTTTTTCCTTTCTTCTCAAAACTGCACCTTAAAGTCTTTTTTCTTTTCTTCCACAGTATAAAACTTCGCTTCTTTCATACCATGAAGTTTTGCTAAAAGCAGATAAGGAAATGTGTTAATTCTCTGGTTATACAAAGATACATTAGAGTTGTACAACCGTCTCGCCGCTTGTAAGTGTTCTTCTGCGTCAAAAATGTCCTGCTGAAAATGCTGCATGGACGCATAGGAATAAAGAGTTGGGTATTGCTCAGCCAGTGCATTGATGGCAGAGTTGACCCCGGTGAGTCCCTGCTGGGCGGAAGCAAGCAAGCCAAGTTTCCGATCCAGACTTACCTGATGTCCGATCAGCCCGTCGCCTCCCATACCCGGTGTTTCCGCTCCAAAAGAATGATCCTGCCCTCGCTGCTGCTCCAACTGCTGTCGGATTGTTTCCATCTGCTTTTGCTGTTCGGTAATCGTCTCGCTGATTGCTTTGACCGCTTCCTCAGACAGTTGTTTCTTTTCCTGAAATATGCTTTCGTTCAGTTCTTTCCCCGCGCGGGTAGATGTGACTTCTGTGTAGATCTGATACTCATGTGCCAGATACTTTTTTACTGCTTCAATTTCTTCTGACAGCATATCGTAGCGTTTCTCCAAAGCAACATCAATGCCTGCGCTGCCTTCCTGCACCTTGACGGAAAGCCGCCGCAAACGGTTATAGAATTTAATGTAAAGAATGAGTAGTACTGCGATGACTGCCACTAAAATAAATATCCACATTATGAACCCTCCCGTACATTGAAATGTTTCATCCAAACGCTCAATTTCATGTGTTTATTATAGCAAACCTAAAATCTTTTGTAAAACGGTTTTGGGCGGCTGTTTGTGTCAAGTAATCGTTGGCAACTTACTACTTCATTTTTTCCTTATGATATTTTATCTGTTTTTGGGTACGACAAATAGACCTGGTTAGGGTTCCTTTGTTTAAAAGCAGAATGCTCTCTTAAACGCCTTTCTGGATGCCGTCTGCATCGCTCCAAGCAACGTCATATACGCCTTTATCATTTCTGCATAGGGATTGCCTTTTCCCTCCTTCTTTGGTGCTTTAGCGGCGCTTAACGTTTCCACAATCTCCTGCATCTGCATCGTGATCACGAGGCCATCCGTATATCGCTCTATCGTCTCGATCAATTCCTTGTTTTCTTTTCGACAAAGGATCTTTGCTAGATTGTTGGCTCCATTTACTGACCAGCGCATCCTTCGGTTCTTCATCCTCAGCGTGATCAACGTACAATTCTGATTTTCCTGCACTCCCATCCTTTTATAAAGGATCCCTTCCGGCGGTCCCCCTATCTTTATCCCTCTCTTATCATAGGGCAGAAGGCCTTCTCTGTTATGGTTCAGATATTGATATAATTCCTGAGCCCTCTGGCTGCTTGTATCCTTTTCATCCAGGTTTTCCACACTGGCTACATACATCTGTATATATTCCAGCATTTCCTCCGGCCTGTCAGTATCATACAGTTCCCGGATCTCTTTCTGCGCTTTCTTATCACGGATCTTCCTTGTGATCTCCTGATATACATGATAACGGTCTAACTGGAAGATCGCTTCCGGGTCATAGGGCTCGTGGATCCACCCGCCTCCATCTCCGTTCAGGATACGCTGGCCGATCTCATCTGCATCATATTTCTTACGGATACAGGCCTCCCGCTTTTCATGGAATGCAACGCTTTTCTCCATTCCCACAAGCATTGTTTTGCCCACCAGGCTGCTGCGCCCCTGCTTTTCTTTCTCCGCATCCCAGCCTTCATACATGGTGAAGATCTTCATTTCCTGCTTCTTCCTCTTTTTATGATGTGCATCCTGCATGGAAAGCCATACGCCATCCATTTCTTCAAACAGTACTGGGATTTCCTTTTTTCCTTCTGACTGATCCGCATGCATCTGTTTTACAGCATGTTCTTCCTCTTTACTGATACGTTCGCCAAGACGCTGCATTACATTCCATACACCGCCGGCACTGATGCTTTGGCCGCAGGTACTGCTTATCGTCTCTGCCGTAACGCGGTAGGGCGCTTCTGTTACCGTCATGGCAAGCTTTTCTGCCAGATTTGTGGAGATCAGGCCTATCTTCTCCATCTGCATGGCTTCATCTAACAGATATACATAGGCTTTCTTTCCATCCTCCAGTTTCGTCTGATAGACGTGCCTGCCGTAGCTGACTTCCCCATAGACTGTTTTTATCGTAGTGGTGCGGATCCCTTTATCCCGGTAATTCTTTTTATCCCTTCCCTCTGCCAGTTCCTTATCGTAAGCCTCCAGCATGGCAGTTGTGATCTCCCTGCCCAGCTCACACACATAAGAAAATATTTTTTGCTCTAACGTCTTGAAAGATACCCGTTTTTCCTCTACAATAGTTTTCATCATGCAGTCTCCTTTATCTGTAGTCTAGGCAACTAACATCATAAAGAAAAACTGTATGATTGGGAAGCAGGGATTTTCTCTGCTTCCCTTTTTATTGCTTTTGCCAATGATAATTATACACTAACTGGGCGGCTTATTCTTCTGTTTTTCAACGGTTTAGCTTCTTGGAATGAGGACATAAATCCGGTTCGGCGCTCCAATCTCCCGACGCACCCGCAGGATCAATCCGGCGTCCTCCAATTCCCGCAAAGTTCGCTTGCAGGTCTGTGCGCTGCGCCCCAGCGCCGCCGCCAGTTCCACAATGGGAAAGTGGATAAATAAAATTCCGTTGATGTCCTCCGTCCCCGCCGTATAAATCTCCCCCAGCAGACGGGCATACATGACCTTGGCGGTGCTGCTCACCGGCAGCCCCAGCATGGCCCCCGGCAGGGGCAGACAGGACGGCAGGGCTGTGTCAGCGGTTAAAAATTCAACTTCCATTCAGGTGTCCTCCTTTCTCCTGGCTCGTTTGGAAAGATACTTGGGGCAATCGATGATGACCGCCCGGAAGCTCTGTTTGCAGGTGTGGTGACATTTCCGGCAAAGGCCGTTGTGCGCCACCCGCCCGCGCTCATTGAGGAAGAAGGACAGCTCCAGCTTCCTCTTTTTTGACATTCTTGGCATAATGACTCCTTCATCAAAAAATCCGCCCATTTCAGCCGTAACAGCCGGAGTGGACGGATAGCAGGTTTTTGTGTTGCATTTCGGGGCGATTTTCAAGAAAAAAACAGCCGTAGAGCCGTTCTGAAATCCCCCGCAGTAGTACGGATAGGGTAGACTATGCCCTATCGGATTGTTGTGTTTCGGTATCAATTCGGTGTCCATATTCGCCGGTTCTCCCTGATGTCGTTCCTGCCCCTGGCTTTTTCAGCGGCGTTTCGCCCCCGTTGGTACGCTCGCTGCGGTCAAGGTTCCTCCATTTCCTCACCGCAGGTCGCCGCGCTACATCGCCGGGGGGCATATCCCATACAGGCCGGTCATTCGATTGGATTTGATCCATCGATGAACTACCCATATCATAGAACATTTTTGTCCCCCCGCCCGTATGTCCATAAAGTAGGAAATCGGCTCCAAAAACGAAAAATTCCACGATTGAGGAATGGTATGCTATAATGGAAGAAAACGACGGCGCACAGGCGCAGGAAGGGGTGGCTGATATGAAAACCCACATTTCCGTACAGGAGCGGTTGAAGGATTTAAGGGTGGAGAAAGGCTTGAAGCTGGAAGAACTGGCAGAACAGGTCGGCCTTTCAAAATCTGCCCTCGGCAGCTATGAGAATGACGAGGACAAAGAGATCAACCACGGCAGCCTCTTAAAGCTGGCCGACTTCTATCAGGTGACGGTGGACTATCTGCTGGGCCTGAGCGACAACCGGGCGCATGAGAACACGCCTCTTGCGGAGCTGCACCTGACCGATGAAGCGGTGGCGCTGCTGAAAAGCGGGCGGGTCAACAACCGGCTGCTGTGTGAGATCGTCGCCCATGACAAATTTGCGGAGCTGCTGGCAGACGCGGAAATCTATGTGGATGGGATGGCAACCATGCGCTTTCACGATATGAACACCGCTTTGGCCGCTGTGCGGGCTATGATACTGGAAGCCCATCCCGAAGCCGCCACAAACCGCTATCTGAAAATCTTGGAAGCCGGACAGATACAAGAGGAAGATTTTTTCTGCCATGTGACGCACAAAACATGGGACGCCATTCTGCAAGACATTCGCAAAGCCCATGAGAGTGACAGCGAAAGCGCCCCGGATACTACGCCCGCTGATGAGCTGATCCGGGAAGTCCAAAAGGCCATGCAGTCGCCGGGGGACAGGGTGCAGCAATTTACGGAGCTGTTCTGCAAGGCGTTCCAGCTCAAATATAAGCGGCTCTCGGAAGAAGAACGCACCACCTTGAAAAAGCTGTTCCGCAAGTCCCCGCTTATCAAGCACTCCGGCATGAATTTCCGGCGCAGGGGGTGGAAATAAAAAAAGCAGGGAACCGAAGTTTCCTGCTTGGGTGGGTCTGTATTCTGTTGCTGCCGCCCGCTGGCTGGACAAAGTGTCCAGAGGTTGGGAGTGGGCGGTCATGCCCCCAGCTTTGGGACAAAGTGTCCCAGCAGGGGCGAGGTTATGGCTGGCCGCTTCGGGTCAGGCTGGCCCGGAGTTACCGCGCCGCCCCAGCTCCGGGGGCTTCGTCCCGCTCCAAAGCAATCACATCTGCAATATCACAGTTCAGCGTCCCGCAGATACGCAGCAGCGTTTTCATGCTGATATGCTCGCCCTTTCCCATGTTGGCAATCATATTTGTAGTCAGACCGGCGGCAAGCCGCAAGTCCTCTTTCCTCATGCCGCGCTCCTTTAGAGTGTCCCATAGCGGCTGATAACTGATGTACATAGGCTCCCGCCTCCTTCTCTATCGTCAAGTGTTCTCCACCATTATAGCAGAAACCTTGTGTTTCCACAATATTTCTTGACCGCACCGCCGGTTCCGTCTGGATTGTGCTTTTCCTTTCTGATTTTATTACATCTATTTCGCCATAAACTGCTTCATGCCCTGAGACTTTGCTTATGTGTGATAAAGAAGTAATAGAAGTGTAAAAATTTTGCCGTCCCTATCCGGCACTTAGCTCTTGTGTCGGATAGGTCGGGCGGTCATTCGGGCAAGTCCACCTTGCCAACAAAAGAATAATAAATCTCAATGTCCTGTCTGCGGGTCTTGTTCTCGTCATAGCTGCACTCATGCACAACGATTTTCTCTACAAACTCCCGCAACAGAGTAGGGGTAAGTTCTTCAAAGCTGGTATGCCGCCGGACAACATTCATAAACTTTTCTGCGTTCACGGTGGCTTCCTGTGCTTTGGAAAGCTCCGCTTGGATAGCGGCGGCTCTTTCTTTCAGCTCCCGTTGTTCTGCTTCATAGTCTGCCGACAGCTCTGTGAAACGCTCGTCTGATATGCGCCCGGTCACGCTGTCCTCATACAGCCGCTTGAAGATAGCGGATAACTCGGCTATGCGTTTCTCGGCGGCTTCCAGTTCCTTTTTCTTGGCGGCGTTCCTGCGTTTGCCCCCGTCCTCGTTCTGCTCAATCAAGAGCTTCATAAACCGGGCTTCATGCTTTGCCGCATAGCTGGTCACTTTCCGCAGATTGGAGAGTACACCAGCGGTCAAGAGGTCGGTGCGGATAAAGTGCGCCGTACAGTCATGGGTGCGTTTCTTGTAGTTGCCGCAGATATAACAGTCCTGCTTGCGCCTGTCTGTCTGGTATCGCTGCTGATACATCACGCTGCCGCAGTCCGCACAGAACAGTATGCCGGAGAACAAGCCCACTTCATCATAGCGGTTGGGGCGTTTGCGCTGCTTGCGAAGTTCCTGCACCCGTTCCCATGTCTGGGTGTCTATGATAGGTTCGTGGTGGTTTTCAAAGATTGCCTGCTTATCCTTGTCATTGTAAATGATTTTGCTGCACTTGTAGGATTGCGTGGTAGTCTTAAAGTTTACCAGACAGCCCGTGTATTCCCGGTTTTCAAGGATATGCACAACAGTGTTGGTCGCCCACTTACACTCATAGCCGGGGTGGTAACGGTGGGTGTGTCCCGTCCTGCGGTATTCCAGCGTCCCCGGCGTGGGGATTTGCTGCTCTGTAAGCATACGGGCTATCTTGGTCGGACCGTTCCCGGCAAGACAGAGGTTGTATATCTGCTTGACTACGGGTGCGGCTTCCTCGTCAATGATGAAATTTTCGTCCTCGTCCATGAGGTAGCCATACACAGGCTTGCTTGTGATGGGCTTGCCACTCATGCCTTTTGAGCGTTTTACCGCCCGTATTTTCTTGCTCGTATCTCTCACCAGCCATTCGTTAAAAATATTCCGCAGCGGGGCAAAGTCATTGTCGCCCTGTGCGCTGTCCACTCCGTCATTGATAGCGATGAAGCGGACGCCTTTCTGTGGGAAAATCATTTCCGTGTACATTCCCACTTGCAGGTAGTTTCGCCCTAACCTCGACATATCCTTGACGATAACTGTCCCGACTTTTCCGGCTTCAATGTCCGCAAGCATGGCTTGAAAACCGGGTCTTTGAAAGTTCGCACCAGAATAACCGTCGTCCGTGTACCAGCGCAGATTGGAAAAGCCGTTCTGCTTTGCATAGGTTTCAAGGATACGCTTCTGATTGGAAATGGAATTGCTCTCGCCTTGCAGCTCGTCCTCATGGGAAAGTCTTGGGTAAAGGGCGGTAATTGGTTGTTGGTTGGTCTGTCTTAACATAAAATCCTCCGTTTCCGACAGCCAGCCCCACTATTCCGTATCTTGATTGTACCACATGGGGCGGCTGTCTGTATAGCGGCAAAAGCGTCAAATCCGCTTCTTTATGGTCGGTCAAATCGCCGTTTTTTGTGTAGCAGCTTCCGCTTCCAGCACTTTCATCATCTTGTCGGCTGCGGTGTCGGTTGCCCCCTGCTTGAAGAAGCCGGAAACGGTAAGGACGGAGTTGCCCATGCGGATTTCCGTCACACAGTCCGGGCGGCGGTCTGTTTTGGTGGTGCTTGTCTGTTTGGTTTCTGTCATAGGCTCTCCTTTCGCTGCTTCATCAGTTGCTTTAAGCGTTCCAGCTTTTCCTGTGCGGTTTCCTTTCGGAAGTTGCTGCCCGTGAAACGGACAGGGGCGCACATGGAAGTCAGCCTGTCATAGATACGGGCGTGGGGCGTGTCCTGCGGGTGCTGCAATTCCTCCAGCGTGAGGTTGGTCGTGGCGATCAGCGGCTTGCCGCTTCGGTAACGGCTGTCAATCACGCTGTAAACCTGTTCCAGCCCGTATTCTGTCCCTCGCTCCATACCAAAATCATCAAGTATCAGCAGGGGGTAGCTGCAAAGGCGGGAAATATACTCGTTCCTGCCCTCAAAGCTGGCGGCAAGGTCACCCGAGTATGGTTGCAAAGTTTGTCATGCAGACGGCAACCTCTTTTTCCATAAGGGCGTTGGCGATACAGGCGGCAAGGTAGCTTTTTCCTGTCCCCACGCCGCCCCAGAACAGGTAGCCGATATTTTCAGCCTGCATGGTTTCCCAGCTCTCCACATAAAAGCGGGCGGTTTCGGTCTGCGGGTTTCTGCCGTTGTCATGCTCAAATGTCCAGTTCTGCATAGCGGGGTCGGTAAAGCCCCGGCGTTTCAAGTCCTCCACTTTTTCAAGGTGCTTCTGTCTGCTTTCGGCGGCTCGCTGCTTTTCACGGGCTGCCCGCTGGCAATCGCAGTCTGTTGGGTGGCGGTCACGCCCGAAACAAGTCTTTCCCTCTGCAAAGTAGGCTTCTTTGGGCGTATGGCACTTGCCGCAGTATAACAGCCCGTCCTCGCCTGTGTAGTCCTCCGCTTCGGCGGTAGTGGTTGTAATGTCCGTAATCATAGCTTCAATCTCGTTTTTCATAAGCTCTCGCCCTCCTTGCATGAATAATCGGGTATGCCCTGTTTCGGGGCAGCCTTGCCTTTGGCAGCGTCCTCCTGCGCCCACTTGTAAATGGTGGCTGCATGGCTCTGGTACTGCTTCCCGGTGGAAGCGATATGGCAGGAAAGCCGGTCAAGGTAATACTCCCACTTGCCGGGGAAATCCTGTTCCAGTTCCAAAAGTTCTGCGTCAGAAAGGAATACATTTTTATATCTGCCATAAGCGGCGGGGGGCTGCCCCTCACTCGCTCTTTTTGTTTGGCTCTCTATTAGGTTGTTTATATTAGTTTGGTTAGGGGACGGTTTTCCGACCGTCATAAGGTCAGGTTTCCGGCTGTCAGTTGGTCGGTTTCCTGCCCTTATGAGGGGCGGTTTTCCGTCCGTCAGTTGGTCGGAAAACTGTACCACTGGAATATCCGGCACTTTTACATACAGGCGGTTGGCACAAGAAAAGCCCGCCCGTCTGCGTTCCAGCAGTCCGGCAGCGTCCAGTTCGTTCAGTGCGCCCTTTATGGTGGTACAGCCTTTATCCAGCATTTCCGCTATCTCTGCTATGGGGTAGACAATGTATGTCCGCCCCTCGCTGTCCTGCCAGCCGTTCTTCTGCGAAAGGGTGGAACGGTCTAACAGCAGCGCATACAGCAGCTTGGCGGTGTGGGATATGTCCATTTTCAGCAGGAAACGGGGGTAAGGCAGGTAAGCGGGCAGCTCCGTTCCTGCGGTCATATAATCAGCGATAGGGTTCACCTCCTTGTGGTGTCTGTCTATGGGTTCTGTTACGCTTTTAGGGGGCGTTTTCGGGGAAAAAGGATAAATGTATCACGCACCCTTTGACACCCTCCAAAAAAGCCTTGATTTATGCGGGTTTGAAATGCCCTAAAGCGTGACATTTCTCCCTTTGTTTCCGCTTCCGTTTGGCGGCATTTATCCGCTTCATGCGTCCGGCGCAGTCCGGGCAGTATTTCCCCCGGTTGGATTTTGGGAAGAAGAACGCCCCGCAGACAGCGCAGCGTTTCCGGCTTCCCCGGCGCATGAGGGCGGCTTCCAGTGCTTCATCAAGGGGCAGGACGGCGGCGGTAAACCAGCGGCAGAGCAGCGAATAGCTGATACTCTGCACACACACGCAAGGCTCGCCGTCCTCCAACAGCAGGCAGTTCCCGCCGTCATAATTGCAGCACTCATGCACAAGGCGGCGGGCTGCCCGGTACTGGCGGTAGTCCATGCGGGGGATATTACCGTTCATGGCTCTGCTCCTTTCTGCGCTGCGGCTCGCTCCGGC
>QFCE01000260.1_pt1 | contig 24822 bp, 20 predicted proteins | sample 5346091 | NCBI WGS metagenome assembly QFCE01 (sample SAMN09062252, study PRJNA434731) | Human gut metagenome, whole genome shotgun sequencing project. | isolation source: stool timepoint A chromium assembly | host: Homo sapiens | collected 2015 | reverse complement strand
TCCTCCTATTTCGAGCTTTCTTTTCTTTCTGTTTCACTATTATATAGTATGTTATAAAAATAAATCTGCAAAAATCAGTAAAAGGAAATATTTTTATTTTAGCTTTCGATAAACTTCTTCTTTTCTGAATTGACGATAATATCCCAAGGTAGGCTGTAAGTATTTATACAGCTATTCCATTCTCTTTTCATTTGTTTTGATATAGAGCAATTGGGTCTGTTGCAAATATACATTTTTATGCTTTACAAACAATAGACAGAATATAAAAACTACGTTTACCAATAAATTTGCATTTCAATAATAGACGTATTAATTTACTTATTTATTGCTATATTATAGGAAAATCTCCAATTTGAAAAAAGAACACTCACTACACGAAGAAAACTTGCTGCACATCTACATTAAATCCCTGATAGTTTCCGGTTGCGATAAGAGAAGTCAATTTAAATGAGACCCTAATGATTTCATATAAAGAAAACTTCATGTTGGATTATTCATGTGAGAATTATAAGAATGAAGAAGCATTATATATCGAAAAATGAAACTCTATTTTTTCTTTGAAAGAGGATGTATTACGTTTTATATTCACTGTGTAATGACATCTTATTATTTTGTTGAGAAGTGTTCTTTTACAAAGAATTTCGAAAAGGATAATACATCATCAAAATCATAGAACATATTATAAGTTACGGCTACTAAATAATCAGCTTCCACAAAAACAAGACACATAACAGGAGCCTCTGATATAATATCAATAATCGCATAGTCCTGTTTTTTTAATTCTTCTATTTTTGAGGTTATGGGGGCATGACTCTTTATATTAGATAGAATATTGATTTCTATAGAGTAATATTGTATATTTTTCTTTGATTTATTTGGGACTTTAATGAGATAATGCTTACAACAATATCCGATCTTAGCCAACTCTGTCTGTTCGTTCACATTATTACAAAAAGCGTTTAAAATAGGAGAGATTATGTATTTATGAGACGAGACAAATAAAGCAGTATCTTTGGAATTAGTATCCTCATAGACAATATTATTATCCCAACAATAATTGAAATTTTCAAGTACCTTATATGAAAACTTATCAGATATACTATCGCTACAGATTGCAGCAGCATGAAGATATGCACACATACAAAATATAGTACATAGTATATATTTTATGTTACACATAAATCTTATCTCCTTTTTATACTAACTTCTTTATAAAAATTCGCTTTAATATTGGGTGGAGTAGCATATTCAATTTCTATATAAAGTTTTTTATAAAAAACTAATTCAGAAATTGCACTATCCGCATCAACTTGAGTTGACCCCGATAATTCTTTTACTTGATCTTTAAACTCACTAAAACTTCCTATTATTTCAACGCACCCTGCTGCTCCCCATCCAATATGAGTAAGATCTTCAGGACCAGCGTGAATGTAAAAAGTTCCTTTTAGAACTATTGCACCATTATGTTGAGAATATGTATTATGTACCTCATAGGCTTTTTTATATTCTGGTGCAGGCTGCCTATTGAGCTTATGCAAGCCACTATTAACCCATCCAATTGTTTTATAAGAACTAAAATTTGGTGGGTTATAATACGGCATGAAGCGTAATGCTTTCCATGTATATTTTACACTTTGACCTTTATCATCAGTACCTTTGATATAGACATAATATACAGGTACTCCATAGAGCTCTATTTTGCTATTCTTATCCATATCACTGCATGGATAAGATTTTGCATAATAGGTATCCCCAGTTTTTGTACCAGAAATAATAATATCCACATCTCGGAGTTTCATATAAGTAAAGATTTCAATAATAAGACATATAATTTCAGCAAAACATGACCCTGATAAATGATTTACAGATGGGCATAACTATGCCCATCTGTAAATTTAAAATTATTCAATACTATTCTTGATGATATTCGCTTTCCCAAATAGCATCTTCCGGATTATCGCCTTTATGACCGGCAAGCTGTATCACGAAGCTCTTTGCCGGGAAATACGGTGTGATGTGGATATCAAGAAGCACACGGTCTTTCTGATTCGGGTCTTGTTCAATCTTCATAACCTTGAAGCGTTCGATGAGCTTGTTCGGGCCCATTACACTATCGAGGAATTTCACAACCTGACCACGTAGATCTGCTTCCGTGCGAGTAGTCCAATTTTCAAATGCCCGACGGTTCAGGAAGTCAATCAGTACCTTCGTTATATAGTCGAATACACGAACTACGGAGTAGGTCTGCAAGCCAAGATTATCTCCATTAAATAATGTCTTGGCAGAGAAAGCCATAACCTTACTGTACTCGTTCACCATCGGCACAAGACCCATACGTTCAAGCTCTGAAATCTCACTCTTGCGAAGGTCGAAGCGTACACTTTCTACTTCATTAAGTCCACCAAATTTCTTACCGGCTACTACCTGAGACATTAAGGTATTGTATATTTTTCCGGCAAGTGAAGAAGATGGCGGGATATAAAGGTTTTCTTCTTCTCCAACGCTTTCCTCTCTTTGACGACCAAGTAACCAGTTACAGGTCATTATAGTATTCGATTTGAATACATCTCCACCCGTATGATTGGCATTGAAGAATATATCTACTACATCATCCGGAGTTTCAAGGTCTTGGAAGTCTGTAACAAGAAAAGCCTTGTTCTCGTATGCAATCTTGGACCACTTGTCCAAAATGGCATTTGAGCCTATATATCCGGGAACGACAAGCAACGAGTAGTTGCGACGCAGGTCAAGACGGTCAAAATTCTGTTTGAGTTCATTGCTGATGTGGTCAGCAAAAATGGTATTGTCCAAATCCTGAAGCTGCTCCATAGTCGCATTGACAATGGTGACATTCTTCACCTTATCACTTTCCGTGTTCTTGTAAAAGAACGCGATAGTACGGTATGCGCTTTCGAGTTCCCGTGTTCTGGCAAGAGCATTCTTCAAGTTATGATTAAGAAGATTCTCGGCATTTTCTGCGGTTTCCTTGGCCTTGTCCCGCATTTGTTCGGCAGTGTCATTCTCACGCAGGAGTTTGAGCCATACGCTTAAGCGATTCACCAAGGCCTTACGTTCATTTTCCCACTGTTCATCCGTGAGGAAGATGTTGCGACGGGCCTTTCGTGCCGGATTAAGATTGGAATATCCATCTATGATATTTTCAAGAAAAGCGAAGCCACCAAATTCTTTGAGCTTGTCTATTGCCGATGCAGATGACTTTTGCGCCTGTTGTGATACGACTTTCTGTGAGGTTGTCGTACTGGCTGTCTGTTGTTGAGTTTCCTGCTTCATCTTAGTAAAAGATTAAAGTTCTACTTTCTTTTGATTTGCCAGAATTTCCTCGATTGATGATTCAATCACGTCCATAATGGCATTTTTGACTTCCGGGATTTCAAGTGCTTTCTGTAAAGCGCGGTTGGAAGTAAGCTGGCGAGTTATTCGGACACCCTGCTCTTTCTCAATGTCAAGTTTACTCAAGAAATCACTTTTCTCTTTAATCTTCTTGGCCCCGAAGTCTCCGAGTCCGGTGAATGTCATGATTTCCTTGATTTCATTACCTTCCGCATCCACGTGGCGTAAGTCAACTGTCGGTTCAAAACGTTGGAACACATCTTCAATGGTTTCCAAACCATACACACTTTCCGGAGCCGCAGGAGCTTCATCTGTCAGTTTTTGAACTATCAAAGTTCGGTTGGAGGGGATTTCCGCGATGGATTCGTTCGCATCGACTTTTACTTCGTTGCCTCCAATTCCATAATTGTAGATTGCCATAGCATTTACTTTTTAATATCATACTTTTTTATAGCTCTCTCTTGGTTTTATGACCGTGCGCAATATATGAATTATTTCTGAAACCGTCAAATTTTTAGGGGTATTTTATTGGCATCTAATGAGGAAAATAGTATATTTGCGAAATAGAATAAAGAGAAGAATAGTATGACTTACCTGAAAATGCCATTACAATTGCAATCGGCTGTCGCCAAGAAATTGCAAAGGTGTTCCTATCAGGAATCGATAGCCCAACACATCATGCTACTGATTCTTTCTCATCATGGGGAAGTTATCGGGCGAGAAGACTTTGGTTCCATGATATGGGACCTTGAGTTCAACCAACTTGTGAAAATCAGCGATTGGGAGGAAGGAGTAAAGAACTCCTTAATAAAAACGATAGAGAAATATGAAAAGAGGCTACGGAATGTAGATGTGAATGTCACCCTTTTGGAAATAGAAGAAGAAAATATAGATAAGGTATCTCATATCCGAAGAAAGGCACAAATAACCGTGACCGGAACAATGGATAGAACCAACGAGAAATTCAGTTTTAATACCTCATTATATATAAGCCCTTTATCACAATAATCGAACTATGGCAGACAAGAAACAAATTGCAATAAAGGAACGAATATTAAAGCAGGCTATGGAGTTCTGGGGTGTATCCGATATACGCGATATGGACCCCGTGATAGATTTGCTGCTTGAAGTTTTTGCCCATGAGTCCAACAAACTGCATCAAGAAATAGAGCAGTCCGACTCACGGATACTTCACCGTCTGTCCAGAATACTCATAGGAAACAAATGGTCGCTGCCAAAGCCGGCCCATGCGCTTATGACTATTACCCCTAATCATGGGGAATGTTGCGAGCTTGATGCCGAAGATCATTTTTATGCAGAGAAGAACATATTTGGCAAAGGGGATATTCAAGTCTTTATAACCCCTTTGTTTTCCTATAAACTGGTTGACGCAAAAGTCAGAGCAATCGCATATAACGATAGCATAAGGCATTCAACCGATAGCTTTAGCACTCCAACACGCTTCCTTGACCCTAAAAACCGGATAGCGGATTATTGCGTCTGGGTCGGGATGGATGTGTCTAAAGAAGTCCTGCAAAAAATGGACTCTGTAATGTTTTGCATCAAGCCTTCCGACATGGGGCTGCTTCCGTTTATGAATATGGCTTTTTTCTATGACTGCACTGGAAACCTGCTGAATGCAAAAACAGGCCTTCATGTTGAAGATCCATATAGTAATGCACACTACTTTGATGAAATCCGCAATTTTTATAGTGACCTATATTTTAATGTGAGTATAAGAGACGCTTCCAAAGAGAAACATACCTACCGAGAAATGTTTCCCGGTTATGCGTCCGACTGTGAGGTCCCTGATGACTCTGAGAGTCTCTTTTGGGTCAAGATAGCCTTTCCGGAAATATTCACGAAAGAAAGTCTTGAAAATCTGGAGGTATATTTGAACACATTTCCGGTTGTAAACAGACAAATCGTTTACAAACAGCATAATTTCCGTTCCACCGGACGGATTATCCCCCTGAAATGTCCGAGCCGTACACAATTCTTGAACATACGCTCGTTCCAAGATAACAAAGGCCGGGAATATGTAAACCGGCTGAACCAATATGAAGAAAATCCAACAGGTATATTCAGCTTGTATTTTGGCGACCTTGAACGATTTGATTCGGACAGTGCCCGCTCATTAATTTCAAAAGTATTACAATTAATGAAAGAAGACGGGAGTGCTTTCGCTTCAATGAATCCGGATGCACTTTCGACGCAGCTCAAAGAGCTGTTCAACAAGATAAATGATATAGAGAAAGGATTGGAGGCCACACTAAAAGGAGATAACAAAATAAAGGCCTTTGTTTTAAGTGTCCCCCAAAAAGATGCAACCAATGCGGAGATAAAATATTGGGTAACTTCCGGATCTCTGGCGAACGGTTTCAACGAACGCACACTGATACAACAATTCAACATAGAAAAATATGACGCTTCGGGCATCATGTTGCGCACTTGTATGCAAGGAGGAACAACGCATGATGGCGAACAGGAACTTATAAATAGTTTAAGGTACGGTCTGTTGGCCCGGGAACGGATTATATCTAAAGAAGACATCAAAAGCTACCTGTTGCACAAGCTGGGAAAATATGTTGAATCAGTCGAAGTCGGTAATGGCGTGGCTATATCTCCTGACAGCAAAAAAGGATTAATCAGAGTGACAGAGGTCAAGATAAAACTTGGACAATTTGATAAAGATGAAATTCCCAATCTGGAAGAATTGGCTCATTATTTTGAAAAAGATTTGACTGAACGCTCTGTATGTAATTCAAACTATAAAATCAAATTCGTATGAATGATAGCAATTATAGTCCAAGTTTGGTGTCTGCCCTTAAGATAGCAAGAGGAATGGCACTTCAAGACAAGCATAACACGTTCGGCGTGTCACATCTTGTCATGGCCATGTTTGCAGAAAACACGGGCCTAAAAGAAATTTTATCCTCGATGCAGAAGGATGTCGGCTACATAATGGAATGGTTTGACACCCACCGCGAAATGTATAGGTCCAGTGGCACTTCCACAGAAGAAGTAGAACCTGACGAAGAACTGTCGAAAGTCTTGGATGAGTCCGAACGGTCTAAAATTAAATTAGGAGCGGATTCCATAGACTCCATCTGTGTGTTTACCGCTATATTACGTGAAGGTGTCGTATATTCGCATCAGCAGATAGAGATGCTGGATATTTCGGAAAATGACATATTGTCCCACTACAATGCCCTTACCCCGTTGTATTCTTACCAGGGAGAGGAAATGCAGATAACAGCAAGCGTTCCTTATGCCGACAACCTGAAAAACCAAGAAACCATCAATGCCGGTGGCTTCGTCGTAGGTAGGGAAAAAGAGGTCCGTACTATTTTAGAATGCCTCGAACGCTCAGAGAACAAGGGAATACTGATTGTCGGTGAATCCGGTATCGGAAAGAGTTCCATCATCAACGCCTTTGTCAAAGATATTTGTGAGAATGAAGACGAGATGTTAAAGCAAATATCTATTGTCGGACTCAATACGGCAAAATTGCTCGCATCAACCTCGTCTGAAACGGAGATAGCACAAAAAGTTGTCAATCTGATGCACAAGCTCAACCAATTGGAACAAGCTGTACTGGTGATTGATGATTTACAGGTCCTTTTGGAGAACAGCGCATCAGGCAAGGCATCCATGCTCGTCAACATATTAAGTGCGCAAATCAGCGAGGGAGCCGCGAATCTTGTTCTCACACTCACGAACGACTCTTACCGGAAGAACATCGAAAAGCATCCGATAGAAGGGCGTCTTGATATCATAAAGATTGGAGAACTGGATACGACTACACTGGAAAGTGCCATACAATTACATAAAAAAAGGATTGAAAACTATTACGAGCTAAGAATCTCAGATGCGTGTATTAAAGACTCAATCGCACTCTCCAAACGATATTTTAAGGAGCGAAGCCTGCCATCTGCCGCCATCGACCTGCTTGACCGAACCGCCGCTGCCGTCCGGCTATGCAATAAGAACGCACGAGCCAGTATATCTGATTTGGAAACGGATTTTGAGAAAATAAGGAGTCTCGACGAAAAAATATCTGAAGGACCGCTTTACTTGCTGTACCGCTCTGTATTCAGCAAAATCAGTGTCGTATTGACCACCAAACTGTCTGACAACTATGTGTGGGACAAAGAAGATGACATTACGATAAAAGCAGGACGTTTGTCGGGCATCATCAAAGAGCTAAAGATGCTATCCGACCAGTCCATTGAAGAGATACGCTCTTCGGAAATAGAAGCGATTGTAGCGGAGTGCACCAATATACCTATCGGAAAAATACAAGCCCGCGAGAAGGACCGACTTTTGAGCATCGAGAGCAAATTGCAAGAACGGGTCAAAGGACAGAACCAGGCTATTACAACTTTATCAGATGCCATTATAGAATCACGCAGCGGACTGAGTGACCCCAAGAAACCTATAGGTTCATTCTTCTTCCTTGGTCCTACCGGAACGGGAAAAACAGAACTCACAAAATCACTGGCCGAGTTACTGTTTGATGACGAATCAGCCATGATCAGATTTGACATGTCCGAGTTCAAGGAAGAACATTCGGCTGCATTGCTGTATGGTGCACCTCCGGGATATGTAGGGTATGAGGAGGGCGGTCTGCTGGTCACTCAAATCAGGCAGAAACCTTATTCGGTAGTGTTGTTCGATGAGATTGAGAAAGCCCATAGCAGCGTTTATGATGTTTTCCTGCAAATGATGGATGAAGGCAAAATACATGATAAACTGGGCCGGGAAGGAGATTTCTCAAATTCCATAATCATTTTCACCTCCAATATCGGAAGCCAGTGGATTGTGGAACAAATACAATCCGGACATACTCCTGATTCCGGAAAGCTCATCGAGGTTATGGCACAATATTTCCGACCTGAATTTTTGGGGCGTCTCACCGAGGTGGTTCCGTTTGCGCCAATAGATGAAAATGTCGCCAAACAGATATTCAACCTCCATTTTGGAAGATTGCAAGAACAACTGATGAAACAGAAAAACATCCAGTTGAATTTGTCGGATGAAGCATTGCAACATCTGGCAAACAAAGGGTATTCTCCCAAATACGGCGCACGTCCGATAGCTGGAGTCATAAGAACTTATATCAAGAAGTCCGTATCTCGTCTGATTGTCTCTGAGCAAATCAGGCCGGGTGACAACATCGTCATAAACTATCGAAACGGTGAACTGATATGGGAACAATGTTAGCGCAAAAGAAACCCTTGGAAAGTATCCAACGAAGTCAGGCAATAAATTTCGTCGCAGAAATCTTTTATGATGAACTTCAATTTATTCTTGACCGGCGGCTGTTGGACCATACTATGGTTAATTGCCATGGTATGAACAGTCGTGTGAAATCCAGAGATGTATTAAGCGTTTCGGAACAGCATATCGCGACGACAAATGCCGACAAAGAATATATATTGCTGAATCTGGCAAGAAACAGCATCTACCATCAATTGCCGGAATTACTATTTCATCCCTTGGTGCTTAGCACACCGGGCATGAGCAACAAGGAGATAGTTGAAGCCATCCGAGCCAATGAAAAACAGGATAAAGAGTTGATTCAATTCTTTGCACCCTTTGATACTGAATTTTTCAAAGAAAAGGTCCGTATCAATAACCGCCATCTGAATTTCTTTTCAGACCCGGACTCCAAGAAAAACTTCATCAAGATGATTGAAGTAATGGAAAATGTCGAACTATCCATTACTTCCCATCAGAAATATAAGCTGTTCCTATTCCTCTGCAATGCTGAACGGTATAAAGAGAACCTGCCTGCTATCGAGCAACTGTTCCTTATCGTTTTGGGATTGAAGGTGAAACTGCGACTGAAAGTCCATGAGATTGATGAAACGGTTTACCTTTCCGTCGGTTCCGGATGTATCGGACAGACATTAGGCCTTAATGGTCTAATGATAAGTGAAACCGATGATTTGACGGCGACAATCATCCTTGATACTCCGACAGATGACTATGAGGAGGTAAAAACGCATCTATCCAATGTCCGCCGGATACTTGAATTTTTCATCCTTTCAACAAGAAATATCGAAGTTGATTATCTGGTACGTGGAGAAACGGATTTTATACTCGGAGAAAACCGATTAGGATATAATATGAACTTATGAAAAATCTAATAATATGAAGATATTGCTATATTTCTTTGCACGTTATTTATTGGCTCCATTATTTGTAGCCGTAATGATATTTGTCTTGACCGGAATAAAAACGATCAAGAGCAAACTTAGCCTGAAGAAATTAATCATATTCATTCTTCTGGCTTCCATTGCCGTCGCTTTACCCAGCCTGTTCGGTTTCCTAAAAAACGAATACGTCTGGGGAGGCTTGACATTCACGATACTGTCCTATATCCTCCTTGGGGCATTGTTCTGCAAACTGTCAACCTCCGATTTGTTCGGAGCAATCGGTATTGGCAGTTCCCGAACAGCGGTCATTCTTACTCTAATCACGATATGCGCTTTGGGCGGATGGTGCTACTATCTGCTGTTTGAACTGATAAGCAAGCTGCCTTATTCGCTATGGAACACAACAAATATCCTGTGGTTCGCAATCCCGTATCTGATAATGTACAGCAGAACCCTGTTCCTGGACATCCCGCATCCGATATACACCCCATGGGAATTGAGCTATGGGACCTTTGACCGGAAATATTGGGACAATATAGACAACTTCGGTTTCCGAACGGTCAAAGTCAAGATTAAACGGAATATAAAAGACCCGACATACGCTTCGCTGGTTGTTCGACTGCCCAATGAAATATCTCTCGGAAACTGGTTCAATTGGGTTATCGAAGACCAAAACAGGCGTTTCCCTCAAAACAAGATTGAAACAGAGAAGGAAGATATGCAAATCGGATGGATGTTCTATACCTCAAAATGGTTTAACTTCCCGTTGTTCATAAGAATACTTGACCCCACTCTGACCAGTGAGGGCAATAAGATTAAGAATAACCAAACGATATATATCCGGCGAGTACAAGTAGAAACAAAAACATCATAATATATGAAAACACTAACATATTTGCCTGTAAACTGGGTCAATGGACTGAAGCTGACCAGCCAGCATTTCTTTGCAAACCAGTATAGCCAAACGGAAGCTCTCAACCGCGAAGCAGGAAGGAGCCTGACCAGTTATAACTATGGACTTGGAGAGGTTCTTGAAGGGATAGGTGACAATCTTGAAATTGAGATTTCAGGTGATACCATGTCCACTCTCTGTGTCCGTCTGAAAAGCTGCAACGCAATCACCAAAGGCGGTCTGCCCATCGTTTATTACGATGGTTTATACGGGGATGAGAAACCCAGTGCAACCATTTCAGAATCCGGCCTGCAAGCCGAAGACAGTGAGTATATGGTACTAATATCCGTAGATCCGTATCACTTGATACCTGTCGGTGAACCGGACCCGGAAGAGGTGCCCTTACATCACCCGTATGTGTTGCCGAGCATAAAACTCCATATCGTCCCCAAGAACCAAGTCAACAAATCTTTCTACAGCCAGAATTTTTTGCTGGTAGCAGAGGTATGCAGACAAGGGAATACCTATAAAATCAACCATCAATATATTCCGCCGGTACAACATTCCGCTTGCCACGATGGGATTAAAACATTTATTTCCCAATTGGCACGTACCCTACAGTCTATAAAAGAAGACGTAAAACTCATTTACAGCAGGAATGTTGCCGATAAGCGTAGAGATACGCTTGCCAACAACACATTTGAGTTGTGTAAAGCTTTCTCTGCCTTTTACAACTCAAGAATCTTCTTTATCGAGCAAATTGCCTTAGAGCAACCGCCGATATATCTTGTGCAGGCCGTGAATGAGCTTGCAAACGGTCTGAACTCCGCTCTTCAAAGTCTTTCCGAAACGGAAAGAGAACAATTGCTCCAATATTTCTATGAGTGGACCAATGTCACACCCTCTGAATTTATCACGAAGATAGAGAGCCTAACCAAGCTTATGTATGACCATACCAATATAAACCAGTCATTGCAGACGGCAGGGGCATTTGTGACACTGCTCAGCAATATGTTCCACAAAATGAGTGAACTGGAATACATCGGAATGGTTCGTGAGAATATTATAGTAGGAGACGAAAGTCACGAAACAATAGAAGCTCAAAAGAAACGGTCATGGTCGTTTATAGGTTGAGCGATTAAATCATAGCAAGTATGGAAGCAGAAAACAAAAAAGCTCGTTTGAAAGCGAAACTCCGATTTACTTTGGTATTCGCTATCGCACTGATTGTTACCACAACCGGAGGTGTCGTAACGATTGTGACTGCACAAAAGGGAATATCCCTTCTTGAAAGCAAGAAGGCCGAATATGACAATGTGTTCAAGAAACAGGCAGAACTTAACTTCCAGATAGAAGAATTGTTCCGAGACTTGAACAATCTGAAGACCAAGCGACGAAATTCGACTGAACACAAGCATATGCAAAAACTGATAACCAAAAAACGGTTATTGATGGAAAATGACATTGCGATGCAGGCCGATAAAAGCAAGTACGAAGTGTATAAAGCCATGCTTGAACAGATCCGTGTCATCCAATCATCAATGGATGACCTTGACCGCGAAAGCAAAAAGCGTGAAAGCAACATGGAGCAACTTGAAAAGTGTAGAATCAAATATCAGGAATTAACCAAGAATAAACTGACGAAGCCATGACAAAAGACGAAATGCTATGGGGAAACATCCGTTTCCTCCTGCTGCTGATTTTCTCAGTAGCCGCAATTTATATCATACTTTGCCGGTATATACTCAACGTACCGACAGAGGATAGTTCGGAGTTGATAAACGAAATCAACCATTCCGAACGTATTTTTGAAATCCAGCATACACATATGCGGCAGGCGCAGAACATCTGGAATGAGATTGACTCTCTGGACTTCAACATTCATCAAGTACAAAAGATGGACGAGGTGAAGGATGGGATTTACCAATTGCAGCATATATACAAGGAAAACAATATGAATACGAAATTCCTTTTCGGCGTGTTGTCCTCCAGAATGCTTAAATGTCAATTCGACATAAAAGAGGAATTGAACAGTCTGGTACATAACAATGCACTGATTGAACGGGATTTGGAAGAATGTAAAGCCAATTTATAAAACATTCGCGATGGATAATAAGAAAACTATAACAATCATCATATTGGGACTGGTTGCCATGGCAGGTATCCTTTTGTTTTTGTTCCTGCCTTCGAAGTCGCACCTTGCCAATATTGACTTTTATGTGTATGACACCAATGATAATTTTCATTATGAGGTCAATGAGCGGTTGGAGCTATTAGTCAACGATACGGCAGCGATTAAAGGCAAACGGCTCATATGGGAAATGGGAAACGGTGATACACTGATGAGAAATACGGATGTGTCATACACTTACCGTAAGGCCGGCAAATATCTTATTACTTTGAAAATAGACGGAAAACACTCCGTAAACAAGTATATCAAAGTTATCTCAGGGCTGGAGCATGAGGCCATTGATTCCATACCCCGTATAAATGGAGTGTCAGAGGGGTATCAAGGCGAAGAGCTGGTCTTTTCGGCAGAAGGCTATGGTATGGACACATGGCTATGGGAATTTGGAGAAAGCGGTACTGTGGACGCATACGAGCAGCAAGTCGTGTATTCGTATGATATTCCGGGAGAATACACCATCTCATTACAAACCAATACGACGAAATATCCGGTGAAGCACCGTATAACCATTCTCCCACGCTTTGAAAAAGCAGAGGAACTGGTCACGGTGGATTCGTTGGTACTGGTACAGAATGATATAAAAAAACACTTGCAAGCCATAGCTGACGCCAAAGTCTCACAAAAGTCGGTCTATTACGAACATACGAATTATATCCGTAACAAATATTTTTGCATTGATGCAGACCAGGTAGTGGTCGTCATCAATGATGAAAAATATAATGACTTCAACGGCTATTGCCAAGGACTGCATTTTCTTGAAAGCAACAGGAAAAAGCGTGTGAGTATTGATGATGTAAAAATTGACGATTTGAATTGCGTCAAGTCCATCCATGTGACACAAAGTTATATTGAAAAATGAAACAACTGAATCTCATACGAAATCTGTTTTCTGTGGCCGTGATGATTACTCTTGCGTGCAACGTATCTGCCCAAGTGTCCATCCGCGACAGAATACAAATAATGGATAGGGATGTATTCAATTATCCGGAATTAACAGAAGCTCCTGTCAAAACAAAGAAAAGCAAGACAAACAGAATTGTCTATTCGGACAGGACCGGAAATCAAAGTTATGAAGACCCGTATTTCCAGCGTAAGCGGTCTTCACACGGGATTGGCACACCCTATTACATAGTAGGTGAAAAGAACGGAACCTACAAGCTCGTTCAGGCTGACCCAGACATTACAGGCAAGCCCAAGTCGATAATAGGTTTCCTGTATAACAGCAAGAGACACTTTAAGGAACCCCGTAAAGTCAATTATGCCGGATGGATACCATCGGAAAATGTACTGATGTACGACCATGCCCGCATCAATCCCCGCAACAACCAGCCGATAAGGTATCGTATAGGCATAAACAGCATTAACAAGCTGTTCGATATCCATCAATTCTTCAATGGAGATACCCTGAAAATATATGGAGAGCCGTTTTTGAAAACAACAACGGATGCGGTAGTTGTCAGCGGAGAGGTTGTTTACCTATACAAGTTAGACAAGAGCGGCAAATCCGCATTGATTTCCAATGTTCCCGCATTATCAGACAGTACCAAACGCTTTTTAGGGTGGGTTCCCGCTGACCTTCTTGCAGAAGTCGGCCAAAATGAGGTGTATCATATTGATTATTCACGATACCGTGATTCTTTGTTGTGTGCTGTCAACCTAATGTATCCCGATACGTTGGCATTACATAATGCGAATATTCAGGGTACGATGTTGTTCAACCTGGATGGAAACCCGGCAGGGCCTATGACGAATGGGAATATCCGGCTGAACTATCCTCTGTCCGTCTGGGACAAGAACTGGAATAAGATCATCAATATCAAAGGCGGAGACATCATGGTTTCCGATGTCCGAAAGATGGAAGCGGAAAACAAAAACGTGAACATACATGTACTGTTCAATGATGCCGACCTGCCTTATCTATCCCCATATATCAATGTACTACAGAACCTAAAGCTGAAAATGAAGCCCGGATATGACTACACTTTCTCAGCAACTTGCATATCCTCCAACGGAGAAAACAGACATTTGGCCCCAACCAAGGACTTTTCAGCCTGGCTCGACTATATCAAACAATCCATTTCTTCCAAACGGAAAAACGAGCAAGAGGAACAATCATCGTTTTACGGTTTTGGCGGGGCTATCAAACAAATCTCCCGTTATGATGACGAAAGCCGTTTCAGCAACAATGTATTTGTCATTTTAGGGTCAAAACAAACTTTATCCTTGCACGAGCAACAACTCTCGTGGCTGGCAACCCAACCGGCAAGGCTTCTGTTTGTCCAGATAGACAGAGCGTCAGGCACTTCTTATCAGGACTTCCTATTGCAGGCCAAATCCATTCTGGACAGCCATTCTACGAAATACATAGACCATATATCCAATTATATCGCAGACAGCAGACTGGTAAAGACGGAGCTGTTCAAGAACATAGAAGCTACGGATGCCAACTTATACCTGTATGATGCTCCATACAACAGCCTTACGGTAGGAGGAATCTTATTCCCTAAAGGTAGAAACAGGCTGGAAAGCAACGCTTTGGAAACAGCTTTGGATTCCGTATTATGGCAATCTTTCGAGACGGACAGCCTACTGTTGCACTCACTTAAAGATTATGAGCGAAATATAGGTGTCCTAAGAAGCCGTCCCACATCCGAACTGACGCATATATTCCATCATACGGAAAATCCTGACAGTATGAGCCTTGACGATATAGATAGAAACAGCGTGAATGACACCTACTATATAAAGGCCTCCGTAGCGGACAGTATAATGGACGGGTACGAATATGGATATCTACTCGATGACAAGGAAGTGATGGAACTGCTGCAAAGCTACAGGGGACTGCTCCCGGAGTTCTCAGATAACATAGGGAAAAAGGAGCTAAGAGTGCTTCGCAAGCAATTTAACCGGCAAAAGAAAAGCATAAACAGAAGTTTCTATCGAAAAGTATTGCCCAGAAATCCATATTTGGCTCAAATCTTCTATTGTAAGACGGGAGTCATGGCCAATGACAGCCTTTTAAATTCAACAAAGGTGAAGAAACTAAAGAAAAGAAAGGTTGAACTGACGGACTTTAATAGTGGCTATACAACCCTGATTTCAAAGATGAAGAGACTGGAAGACATATATCAACGCAACCTTTTCAGACCTGTATTCATCGCTGGCAAGAAATATTATTTTATTCCGAAACAATTAATACTGTAAATAAAATGGAACCAACAAGAGAACAACTACAGGCAGAGATTCTTGAAATCCTATATCAGAAGTGCCTCCAGAAGCCAATATGGGTATCTTGTGCAGAAATATTTTGGAGCATCAGCAACCTCAAGGTATCAGAACGGAGTGTCAAGGACGTTCTTGACTGGCTGGTAAAAAACGACCTTGTAATTTATCAAGCGGATAAATACCAGATTGCCAAGCGCGAATTTATGGATATATCAAGACGTAAGGCTCTTGAGAAAAAAGAGACCGAAGAAAATGCCGAAGTCCGGACTGTAGAGTATGGAACATCCATTCCGCCTCACACGATGAACCATCATCCATGGCTTGAACGAGAGTACCAACAACCTGTCGCGAAATCATCAAACACAATGTTTGCCATCATAGCATTAATAGCCTTTCTGATCAGCGGCACACTTGTTGGCATACTCCTGTTCAACAGCTTCGCAACGGAACGGCGCAATAATGCAGAACTGACATACCTTCCGGACAGCATACAGGTTCCCTCGTTACAGGTTAGCACGCCCGGATATATCCGTGACGCATATACGACCAACCGCAACTTCAAGAACATCCAAACTTCGCTGGAGACACAGCAACGAATTAATTCTGAACTTATGGATATCTGCAAGGCACAACAATCCCAGATTAATATACTGACAACTTGCTCCAAACAACAAGCGGCGGACATCGAACATTTGGAAAAGGAACGGAAGATCTACACATGGATGATTGCCCTTGCGCTCCTGGTATTAAGTTCATTGCTCATCTGCCGATACGGGCGTAAGAATTAGGACATACGCAAACATTCAGACTGTATAGTCAATCTGCTAACGGTATCTGCCACTTTCATGCGGTGGATACCGTTTTTCTGCATTCCGGCAGCAGTTTGCTTTCCGACGGTTTCGTCCGTTCCTGATGAAACTTCTTCTACAAGTGTTATTGTACAATACCGGGAATCAATTTAATAGCGACACATCATCAACGGGGCGTGTTTCTAATCATATAGGACAGTGGCTTTATACACGAACATTAGTTTAAAACGTGTTAAAATGAAAATAACAGCAAAAAAACGCGCTAAAAAATTTGGAAAAATGAATATAAGCACTTATATTTGCTCACATCAAAGATGATGTTTTATTTTCTTCTCTTTTTCCCACAATAAAACTGAGTCATCCGGAGGCTGAGAGGAAATTTCAAAAAATCGTTTTTGAGGTTTTCTCTTTTTTGCATCTATACCGGTTAGGGCGCAAGGACGGAGAAACCGAAGTAAAATAATTAAGTTTAACCCATTAAATCCAAGTATTATGGCATTTAGAGCATCATTGGAACTTAACAACAAGGAATTTGACGTCCTTTATTCAAACTATGAGTTTAGTCGTAACACGGACCCTAAAGGTATGCCCTCTTCAAGCGTATTGGGTGGTAGAGTAAAAGCAACCATCGAATCAACAGAAGACACTTCGGTCATCGAAGCGATGTTGAACAGCCCTTTCAAACCTGTAGAAGGAAAGATTATCTACAAAAAAACGGAGGAAGATGCCAAGATGAAGGAGATCCAGTTCAAGAACGCATACATCGTTCACTACTCGGAAACTCTGGACGCGAACAACGATGTGCCTATGACAATCACCATTACGTTCTCCGCTGAAGAAATCATCGTTGGCAGCGCAGCTCTTGACAACCGTTGGCCGAAGAAATAAATCGGCGTACATAGGTAAATCCTAAATCAAAACATTTGTCAGGCCGTCCGACGGACTTCCGCCGGGCGGCTTTGGCAATTTGGATATAAACCGTCAAATATAATGCCGCCATGCTGGAACAAAAAAAAGTCACATTGGAAATAGCCGGCATACCCATGCCGTCGTTTGTGCAGTTGATGCTCAAACAGAGCATCAATGAGCATCACTACTTTGAGATAACGCTGGATATCCAAGCCATAGAAGCCTATGGTGTGGAAATCCCGGAGGCGTCAAAAGACTGGGTTGGGAAAAAAGTAATCATGGACTTCGGCGGCACTATTTTTGTCGGCGTGGCCACCATGGTGGGACTTCATCGTTCCGGTGGAACACACGGAAATATAAAAGTGACGGGATATTCGTCAACATTCCTACTGGAGTCAGACCACACTTGTGCCTCATGGTGCAACAAATCCTTGTCTGACATCGTTAAGGAACTTACAGACAAGGCAGGAGTGCAAGCTCTTGTCAATCCGGAAACGAAATCGAAGCTGGAATACGAATGCCAGTACGAGGAAACCAACTTCAGATTCATACAACGACTTGCCCGCCAATATCAGGAATGGCTCTACTACGACGGACAGAACCTTGTATTCGGGAAGCCACAGGCCGGCTCGACGACCAAGCTGACATACGGCGAGGAACTATCCGTGCTCGATGTCTGCTCGCAGACACTTGCCCGACCAATAAAGGGAAGTTCTTACCATTCGGTGAACAACCAGACCTATAACGGCCAATCCCCCGATACCGCAGCCGGACAAAACACATTGGGACAAGCGGCCTTTGACTCGTCATTGGCTTTGTTTACCGCTCCCGCTGTCCAACGGGCGGAACCGCGCATAACCAATAAGGGTGAACTTGACGCCTATTTCCAACGCAGGCAGCAAAGCGACAGCGCCGCATCCAGTTTCATCACCGGGGAAAGCGATTGCCGCATCCTTACGGTGGGCAGTATCATAGATGTTCATACCGCTATCCATACAGGAATAGGTATCCACGTAAAAAATAGCATCGGTACCTATATCATTACAGAAATAACCCACGTAGCCGGTATGGGTGACAGTTACCAGAACTATTTCACCGCACTTCCGTCCTCTATTCCCACCCTTCCATGCCCGGATGTACCTCTGCCTGTCGCTCATACACAGCAGGCCGTGGTTGTCAGCAACGAGGACCCGAAAAAGTTAGGCCGCGTCCAAGTCAAGATGAACTGGCAGACCGGTCCGATGCAAACCTCGTGGATACGGGTGCTCACTCCTGACGCAGGTACAAGCGACAAAGTGGCCACAAACAGAGGATTTGTATTCATACCCGAAAAGGGAGACCAAGTCATGGTGGCATTCAGATATGATGACCCGAACCGTCCGTTTGTACTTGGCAGCTTATTCCATGGAATGTCAGGCACCGGTGGCGGCAGTTCAAACAAAACAAAAAGCCTGACCACCCGCAGCGGTTGTACCATAACGCTTGATGATGAAAAAGGAAGCGTTATGATGAAAGACAAGGAAGGCAACAGCTATACGGCAGACGGAGAAGGAAATATCACAATATCTGCCTCTAAAAGCATCACCTTATGTGTTGGAGAAAACAAAATAATGATTGATAGCGAAGGCAATATATCATCTAATGCGGAAAAGGACATAACAGAGTCCGCGGGTGCCAATATTGCGCAATCAGCAGAAAATATTGATTGTACAGCAGGCAGCAATTATAATATCTCCAGTACTGATTTTACAGCAACCGGCAGCAGCAGTGCCACGGTCAGTGGTACAACAAAGGCTACGATAGATTCTTCCGGAACCACAGCCGTAGCCGGAACTATTGTCAAATTGAATTAACAGCATATGAGCAACGCCATACAACAAATAGCAGACAAGATGCTCTACCAATGGGAAGATGCAGTCAGGAAACCGGTCAAGTTGATCCGTATCGTCATCAATCCGGGAGACGAAAGTATGCTTGATGCTTTCTATGACTATATGCTTGCCCTTGATAGCGAAGAGGAAGATATGGTGTTCCTCATAGAACTTCCGTTCAGTTCCAGAACCGATTTCTCAAAAGATGTTGTAGGGTATATTGCACAACAAGTAGAATACTGGAATAACTCAAAGAAACCCGAAGATATTGTCTTTGAACGTGTTGATTGGATAGCTGATTATAAGTCGGAAGAAGCGGAAAACGATGCCTCCGTCGCAGTTGCCAACTTCAACAAGCTGACAGAATCCCTTGTAAAAGGGACTGATATGAAATGCAGTTTTGTCTTTAACCTAAAGAACACATACGACTATGACGGATGTCGTGAATGGTTTGAAAAGGCTCTTGCTCTGCCATTCCACAAGCAAATGGTATGGGGGATATCCGACATAAAAGACTATGAACAGTTTGGTAAACTAATGGCCAAACACTCCAATGACGCGGTGTCTATTTATCCACCAATAGATTTAGACGGTGCAATGGAGCAACTCGCGGAACAAGCGACGAATGAAGATAAGAGCGACCCGGCAGCCTCGAATTTCAGGCTGGCATTAATCAAACTGATGAACAGTGTGAAAAAAGGGAACGCAGCGCAAACAGAGGAATTTGCGAAGAAATGCCTCGATATCGCTCTCGAAAATGTGAAGAAAGACATTAACTGGATCAGTCAATTTGTAACCGTATATACAATTCTATATACAGACCAGATTTCCCGTAAGGACTACAAGACGGCCATGTACTTTGCCGACAAAGCCGTAGAAGCCGCTGAAATCGGGGAAGAAAAATTAGATCCCTCTTTAGCTTGCCGATTGCTCGGAAACACCTTATTAGGGAAAGCCTCCATCTATGTACGAGAGTCGCTTTGGAAAGAAGCGGCAGAGACGTACTATCGCGGTGCTGAAGCATACTCCAGATGCAACGATTACCTAATGCAAAGTGAAGCATTGAGGCTGTGTGGTTGGTGCCGGGAAAATAATTATGAGAAATCGTTAGCTGCGGAATGTTATGTGGAAGGTTTCAGACTTTCAGACAAACTTTCCATAGACCTGATAAAGAACTCCTCTTATCCTCTCCTGTTATTAAGCCTGTTAAACAGTTCGGCACGCTCCAAGCTGGTCAGTGACGATGAAATAAATGAAGTTCTGACCAAAGTGTTAGGAGATAACTGGGAGAATTATTTGTATGAGTATAAAAGAAATTTAGGAAAATACAATGGAATGGCTGAACAACATATTGCGAAATCTTGAAGGGCTGTTCACTAATGCAACCGAATATGCCTATGCGAACCCTAAAGTGGGGTACTTAGTAGTAATCTTTCTGCTATTGGTTTGGCTTGTCGGACTGATATTCGACTGGAAATGGACATACGCCAGACCCGGAAGCTGGGGAGGAAATTTCTTTCTTGACTTATTGGGTCCAACCGGATTCCGATTTTGGCTCGGTGTAATTATTGTGATTGCCATTGTTGCATCTGCCTATTTGTATTTTCGAGTTAAATAACGATAAAAACTGACAGTTATGGCGGACACAGGCTATTTCGACAGCGTAAGTGCAAACCTAAAGACCGGCGTAGGTGCGCAGGTCAAGGGTATCTCGGAAGGCGTCAAGGCGAACTCCGAGGCCGGTGTGTCACCGTCCGTCAATGCCCTCGACACAGGCGTCAAGGCGGCAGCCGCCATCGGCGGTCTTGCCGACGGCCTGAGCGAAGCCGCCATGCTTCCCGTACTGGGTGCCATGGGCATGAAGGGTATGGCCTGCCTGCCTATCTCCAAGCAGCTCGACCCGGTCATCGGCGTGGACATCCACCTCGTGACGATACCCCCGTCCCCCGTCGTGCCCATGCCTCACCCTTATGTCGGGGTTCTCCTCCGTCCGCAGGACTTCATCGCGGCGGCGGTCTCTTCGTTCATCCCCCCGCCACCGACAGCGGAACAGACGGGCGACGCCGACAGCGCGAAGCTCGCCGAGGTGGGCCACACCGTGCTGACGATGGCCGTCGGGATGCTGGGCGCCACCGTCAAGATAGGCGGCTTCATCCCCCGCGCGGTCGCATCCACACCCACGCGGAGCATCCCGCACATCCCCATGGGCGCAGGCTGGGCGGCCCCTTCAGCGGCGATACCCAAGAACAACGGCCACGCCTTCATGGGCAGCCTGACGGTACTTGCCGACGGGATGCCCTTCTCGGGCGGCGGCGCGCACCTGCACCTTGACTGCAACGACGTGGGCATACCGAGCGTGCACAAGGTTCCGGGCATGTTCCTGCCCACGGGCGTCATCAACCCGATACCTCCCGCCAGGCAGATACTCACCAGCCCGGTTCCCGTCCCCCTCAACCCCATGGCGGCACTCGCCCGCAAATGCACGGGGGCGTTCGGGCGTTTCTACAAGAAAAAGACCAGGAAGCTGGCGGACAGGCTGCACAGCAAGGTCAACAGGACGATAAAGAGCGAATCCCTGAAGAATATGCTCCACAAGGCCATCTGTACGGTTACGGGCCACCCGGTGGACGTGGCCAGCGGCACGTTCTTCACCGACGAGGAGGACTTCTGGCTCGACGGCCCGGTGCCCCTGTCATGGGAGCGCACGTGGTACAGCCGCAGCGACTACCGGGGTCCTCTGGGCAACGGGTGGCACCACGCCTACGACATGGGCGTCGTCGCGGACACGGAAGAGGGCGCGCTGACGCTCCGCATGAGTGACGGCATCCCGGTGGCCTTCCCCCTGCCTACAGCGGAGGAACCCTCGTTCATCCTCTCCGAGCGCAAGGAGGCCCGTCTGGAACAGGACGGCGGCTACTGCGTGTGGGACATGGCCGAGGACCTCTACTACCGCTTCACGCGCAAGGAGTACGATTCCGTGCGCCTGCTTGAGAGCGTGACCGACTGCAACGGCCTGGGCATCCGCTTCGACTACACGAAAGAGGGCCTGCTGCGCTCCATCACCGACAGCGCGGGCCGCCGCCTGAGGTGGAGCACGACACGAGAAGCGGACGCATCCTTGAGATATGCGGCCCGCATCCGGAAGATCCGGAGAAAGAGATTACCCTCGCCTCCTACGAGTACGACGCCGACGGCAACATGACCCTCCAGCGCAACGCGGCGGGCGACGTGATGACATACGAGTATGCCGGAAGGCTCATCGTGAAGGAGACATGGCGCAACGGCCTTGCGTGGTACTTCGAGTACGACGGTACGGGCGTGGGTTCGCGCTGCGTACACACGTGGGGCGACGGCGGCATATACGACCACAGGCTCACGTTCCGGGAGGGAGTGACCGAGGTGCTCGACAGCCACGGGGAGCTGACGGTGTACCACCACCGCGGCGGCCTTGTGTGGAAGAAGGTCGATGCCAACGGAGGGGAACACCTGTGGCGTTACGACGACAGCCGCCGGCTACTCGCACAGACAGACCCGCTCGGTAACAGCACCCTGTACAGATATGACCGCTGGGGGAACTGCACCGACAGCTCCGACCCGTGCGGCGGCAGCGTGTCCGCCGTGTACCCCGCCAGGGGAACCTGCGCAACCGTCCCGTATCCGTAACCACGCCGGACGGCGGCACGTGGGAGTTCGGCTATGACCGCTCCGGCAATCTGGTGAGCCGCACCAACCCCGAAGGTGCCGTCACGAGGATGACCTACCGCAACGGTGCGGTGGCATCGGTGAAGGACCCCTACGGCGTGGTGACGAGGCTCGCCTATGACCGTTTCCATAACCTCACGGAAGCCTCCGACAGCCGGGGGAACACCTCGCTGTACGGCTACGACCTGCTGGGCAGGTGCGTGAGCGTCACCAACCCCAAAGGTGCGGTGCAGAAAAGGGAATACGACCCCGTGGGCCGCGTGGTGCGCGTGCTCGACTTCGACGGCAACGACATACGCCTGTCCTACGACGGGATAGACAACCTCACCGAATACCGTGACAACGTCCAGCACGTGGAGTACGGCTACTCCGGCATGTGGAAGCTGACAAGGCGCCGCGACCACCGGGGCGTGGTGAACTTCCGCTATGACCGGGAGGAACGCCTGCGCCGTGTGACAAACGAGAGGCTCCAGAGCTACGAGTTCGCCCTCGACGCTGTGGGCAACGTCACCGCCGAGAAAGGCTTCGACGGGGCCGTCCGTCATTACCGGCGTGACAGGGGCGGACGCGCCGTCAGGGAGACGCTTCCTTCGGGGACGGAAAGGGAATACGGCTATGACGCCTGCTCGCGCGTGACGCGCGTCTCATACCCCACGGCAGGCGACCCTGACCAGACCTACGCCTACGGGCTGTCCGGCAGGCTGGTGCAGGCATCGAGGGGGGAAAGCACGGTGGAGTTCGCGTACAACTCCCTGGGACTTCCGACACGGGAAACGGCCGACGGCAACACCATACTCCGCACCTACGACCATACCGGCAGGATACTCACGCTCGACAGCACGGCGGGGGCCTCGCTGCGCTACACCCGCAACGGCTACGGGGAGCTTGAGGGGTTCACTGCCACCGGTGGCAGCGACGCCGACGGCGCGGGCTCGTGGGAATCGGCACACCGCCACGACGCGCTGGGCTTCGAGGTGGAGCGCATCCTTCCGGGAGGCATTGTCCGCTCGTTCGCCTATGATGACATAGGCCGTCTGGTGGATGCCCGCACACGCAAGGACTCGCGCACACGGCATATGCGCCGCTACCGCTGGGGCGTCGCCGACAGGCTGTTGTCCGTGGAAGACAGCAGGCATGGCGAGACACGCTACTCCTATACCCCGACGGGGCAGCTCGAAAGGGCGGAATACCCCGACGGCAGGGTGCAGTGGAGGAAGAGCGACCAGACGGGAAACCTGTATCCCGACCCGGACATGAGGCTGCGCCGCTACCTCGGTGGCGGACGGCTGGAGCAGGACGGCGAATGGCACTGCGAGTACGATGCTGACGGGAACCTGACGGAACGCTACCTCGGCACGGGAAGGTGGCTTGACGGCAAGAAGGACCGCTGGAGATACCGGTGGAACGCCGACGGCTCTCTGGCAAAGGTGGTGCGGCCCGACAAGAGGGAGGTGGAGTTCACATACGACGCGCTCGGGCGCAGGCTCTCCAAGAGCTTCGGCACGACGGTGACGCGGTGGGTGTGGAACGGCAACGTGCCGCTGCACCAGTGGAAGCAGCGCAGGGAATACTCCGTCATGGAGGACAGGTGGAACACGGACACGGAACGCCGCGACATGACGGTATGGCTCTTCGACGAGGACTCCTTCGTGCCGGTGGCAATGATAAAGGAAGGCAGGTCCTACTCGATACTGACAGACCAGCTCGGAAC
>QFCE01002714.1_pt1 | contig 24826 bp, 23 predicted proteins | sample 5346091 | NCBI WGS metagenome assembly QFCE01 (sample SAMN09062252, study PRJNA434731) | Human gut metagenome, whole genome shotgun sequencing project. | isolation source: stool timepoint A chromium assembly | host: Homo sapiens | collected 2015 | reverse complement strand
CCCTCTGCGGAACATTTTTAATGAATGGCTGGTGAGAGATACGAGCAAGAAAATCAAAGCAGTAAAACGGTCTAAGGGTATGAGCGGGAAGCCCGTCACGAGCAAGCCCGTATACGGCTACCTTATGGACGAGGACGAAAATTTCATCATTGACGGGGAAGCCGCCCCTGTCGTGCGGCAGATTTACAGCTTGTGCCTTGCCGGGAACGGGCCGACCAAGATAGCCCGTATGCTCACAGAGCAGGAAATTCCCACGCCGGGAACGCTGGAATACCGCCGGATGGGAAGCACCCGCCGCTACCACCCCGGCTATGAGTGCAAGTGGGCGACCAATACCGTGGTACATATCCTTGAAAACAGGGAGTACACGGGCTGCCTGGTAAACTTCAAGACGGAGAAGCCGTCCTACAAGACCAAGCACAGCGTAGAGAACCCCATTGAGAAACAGGCGATTTTCGAGAACCACCACGAGCCTATCATTGACACCCAGATGTGGGAGCGTGTGCAGGAGTTACGCAAGCAGCGCAAACGCCCGAACCGCTATGATGAAGTGGGCTTATTCTCCGGCATACTCTTTTGTGCCGACTGCGGCAGCGTCCTTTACCAGCAGCGTTACCAGAACGCCACCCGCAAACAGGATTGTTACATCTGCGGGAGCTACAAGAAGCGTACCCGTGACTGTACGGCGCACTTTATCCGCACCGACCTGTTGACCGCCGGAGTGACCGACAATCTGCGGAAAGTTACCAGCTATGCGGCGAAGCATGAAACTCGGTTTATGAAGCTGCTGATCGAGCAGAACGAGGACGGGGGCAAGCGCAGGAACGCCGCAAAGAAAAAGGAGCTGGAAGCCGCCGAGAAGCGTATCAGCGAGTTATCCTCTATCTTCAAGCGGCTGTATGAGGACAGTGTGACCGGGCGCATTTCAGACGAGCGTTTCACGGAGCTGTCGGCAGACTATGAAGCCGAGCAGAAAGAGCTGAAAGAGAGAGCCGCCGCTATCCGGGCAGAGCTTTCCAAAGCGCAGGAAGCCACGGTAAACGCTGAAAAGTTTATGAATGTTGTCCGCAAGTACACCAGCTTTGAAGAACTTACCCCTACCCTCTTGCGTGAGTTTGTGGAGAAAATCGTTGTGCATGAGTGCAGCTATGATGAGAACGGCACACGCAGACAGGACATTGATATTTACTACTCTTTCGTTGGCAAGGTAGACCTGCCCGAATGACCGCCCGACCTATCCGATATCAAAGGCAAGTATCGGATAGGAAAGGCAAAATTTTTTACACTTCTATTACTTCTTTATCACACATAAGCAAAGAGCCAGGGCATGAAGCAGTTCATGGCTAATTAAAGGGAACAAAAAGAAAGGAAAAGCACAATCCAGACGGTATCAGCGGCAGGCTACAAGAATAAATTGTGATTTCACAAGATTGGTGCTATAATAAGAGAAAAGTTCCTGCCGGGGCAGCCGCCCCGGTGGTATGGATAGAAAGGCAGGAAACAATATGCACATCAGCTATAAACCACTCTGGCACACACTGTTAGAGCGTGATATGAGAAAAGAAGATTTAAGGCTTGCCGCCGGTATGACAACGAATATGATTGCCAACATGAGCAAAGAGGGAAAGCACATCAGCATGGACACATTAGCCCGTATCTGCGAAACGCTGAATTGTGAGATTACCGATGTGATTGAGTTAGTACCAGACGAGCCTGCTTCCACAGGAGGTAAGGAACATGAGCGAATTGAAACCAAGAATAACAGAAAACGGAATTGATTATATCCTTGTTGGGGATTACTACATCCCGGATTTGAAGCTGCCGGAAGAACACCGCCCCATTGGAAAGTATGGACGGCTACACCGGGAATATTTAAGAGAAGTCCACCCAGCCAGATTGAACACATTGATATTGACCGGAGAGCTATGGACATATCTTGCAGACCTGAACGAACAGGCACAGGAAAAGCACAATATAATTCATTGATAGAGCTAGTTAAAACAGTCCTTGGAGAAGATGCGTTCTTTGCCTCCGACCAACGTAAGAAATTTAATGGGGCTGTTTATGATTCTATTATGATTCCATTTTCACTTTTTGCCAAAAAAGATATTATCAGGCATGCAGACGAAATTCGGAATGCAATCCAAAAACTAAAAAGCGAAAATAAAGATTATCAGGATTGGGTTTTTGCAGGAACAAATGCAAGCGCGAGAATCTGTTCACGGGTACATGCCGTAATGGATGTGTTAAATCAGATCATACATCCATTTCAATCTAACACCGAATATTCTCAACGATGCTTTTCTGCAAACGTAAAGAAAAATTTATTTTATCCGGGTTATATTTGCAAATATTGCGGTAATCAAATCCTGAGCATTGATGATTGTGAAGTTGATCATATTATTCCTTTCGATATGGGAGGACCAACAACATTAGAAAATGCCCAATTATTGCATAAATGGTGCAATAGAAGCAAAGGTAATACGCTTCAAATCGAACTGGATTTTGAAGACAATAGTGAAGAAGATACCGATAGTGATTCGAGTATCACACCATAATAAACAAAAGCTGCTGATTTTATAAAATCAGCAGCTTTTGTTATATTCTTATTCCCACTCAATCGTAGCCGGCGGCTTACTGGTAATATCATACACAATACGGTTTACACCGACAACCTCATTTACGATACGGCTGGAAGCCTTATCAAGCACCTCATACGGAATGCGCGCCCAGTCAGCGGTCATGAAGTCGCTGGTGGTTACGCCGCGCAGCGCGAGTGCGTAATCATAGGTGCGGCTGTCGCCCATAACACCTACGGTGCGGGTGTTGGTCAGAACTGCAAAATACTGGTTGATCTCCTTGTCCAGACCTGCATTTGCGATCTCCTCGCGGAAGATTGCGTCTGCCTCACGCAGAATGTCGCACTTCTCCTTGGTGATCTCGCCGGTAATACGAATGCCGAGACCCGGGCCCGGGAACGGCTGGCGCATGACGAGCTGCTCGGACAGACCAAGCTCAAAGCCGAGCTGACGAACCTCGTCCTTGAACAGCATGCGCAGCGGCTCGATAATCTCCTTGAAGTCCACAAAATCCGGCAGACCGCCTACGTTGTGGTGGCTCTTGATAACAGCGGCATCGTCCTTGCCGGACTCGATCACGTCCGGATAAATGGTGCCCTGTGCCAGATAGTCGATCTTGCCGACCTGTTCGCCAATCTGCTTGCCCATCTTCTCAAACGTACGGATGAACTGTGCACCGATGGCCTTGCGCTTGTCCTCCGGATCGGTCAGACCCTTGAGAGCGCCGAGGAATGCGTCCTCCTCGTTCATGCGAATCAGGTTGATGTCCCACTTGGAGAAAGCTGCCTCAACCTCATCGCCCTCGTTCTTACGCATCAGGCCATGGTCAACGAATACGCATGTCAGCTGATTGCCTACTGCCTCAGCCAGCAGGGCCGCTGCAACCGAGGAGTCAACGCCGCCGGACAGCGCCAGCAGAACCTTGCCGTCACCGACCTTCTCGCGGATGGCCTTGATGGAGCTGTTCTTGTAATCGCCCATGGTCCAGTCGCCCTTTGCATGGCAGACCTCGTACAGGAAGTTCTTCAGCATGAGCGAACCGTTCTCGGTGTGGTTTACCTCCGGATGATACTGTACGCCGTAGAAGCCGCGCTTCTCGTCAGCGATGGCAGCGGTCGGGCACATATCGGTGTGAGCGACCAGCTCGAAGCCCTCCGGCACCTTTGCCATGTAGTCGCCGTGGCTCATCCAGGAAATGCCCTGCTCCGGCAGACCCTTGAACAGCTTGCAGTCCGTGTTGTAGAAGGTCTCGGTCTTGCCGTACTCGCGCGCAGTGTCCTCCTGTGCTGCGGTTACCTCGCCGCCGAGGGTGTGCGCCATAAGCTGACAGCCGTAGCAGATGCCCAGAACCGGTACGCCCAGCTCGAACAGAGCCGGATCACACTTCGGGGACTTTTCCTCGTAAACGCTGTTCGGACCGCCGGTAAAGATGATGCCGATCGGATTGAGCGCCTTGATCTCCTCAATCGAGGTCTTATAGGGCTTGACCTCACAGTAAACATTATGTTCGCGGACGCGTCGTGCAATCAGCTGATTGTACTGACCGCCGAAGTCGAGCACCAGAACAAGCTGATGATTTTCCATCGCCAATCTCCTTTCTGTTTTCCCAATGTATATATAATAGAATTATGCCACATTTCTGCGTTTTCGGCAAGGGCTTTTGCGGAATTTTCCGTTTCCCGACAGGAAGAAAACATACACGAACCGGAATTCTGCCGATCCGGTATAAAATTTAACAGCCGCGTGCATACTTTCCGATAGAAGAAACGACCGGAAAGGGTGAAGGATTTTGAAAAACAGGCAGATTCGCATCATTGCGGTGCTGCTCGCAACCGTGCTCGCCTATGCGGGACTGATCGGTGCTGCCGCCGTAACCGCGCAGGCGGCGGACAATGCACCGGTGGTGCAGCCGGTCACGGCGCAGACCTGCGTGGATATCGCCGTGGAGGCTGAACTGTCCGCGGCCGACGCAGATAACGACGTAGTGCTCTATCAGCTTACCGAAAAGCCGCGGCTGGGCACAGCGAAGATCGAGGGCAGTACCTTATATTACACACCGGGCCGCAAAGCCGGACGCGACAGCTTCCACTATACCGCCGTGGATGCCGAGGGAAACACAGCGCAGCCTGCCGCTATCACGATTGAAATTAAAAAGAATAAGACCGGACTCACCTACTCGGACATGGACGGTGATCCGGCGCATTATGCGGCGATCTATCTATCGCAAAAGGGTGTAATGACCGGAGAAACCATCGGCAGCTGTGCGTTTTTCCATCCCAACCGACCGGTAACACGCAGTGAGTTCATCGCTATGACAGCCGCCGCGGCAGATCTGTCCGTTGAACCGACAGACCAGACCGACTTTGCGGATGACAGCGGACTTTCCGCGTGGGCCAAGCCGTATATCAGCGCCGCAGCCGCAAACGGACTGGTCAGCGGCTACGCGACCGTCTCCGGCGTGAGTGAGATTCGCGGCGAGAAAACCATCACAACGGCCGAGGCAGGCGTGGTGCTCGACCACCTGCTTGACGGCACGCTGAGCGGTGTGCAGTACGCTTGGTCGATGTCCGACCATTCTTCGCAGGATTGGGCACAGCCGGCAATCGCTCGGCTGGAACGCGCCTCCGTACTCACCGCTGCACAGGCACAGAACCCAGAACACCCGCTCGACCGCCGAACGGCGTGCGAAATGCTGTACCGCGCACTGATTTTGCTGGATTCTTGACGAAAATCAGCAGCAGTGTTACAATAGTGCAGGGAGAAGCTCGGACTTCTCCCTGCTTTTTTCTGTTTTTGAAAGGACTGTATTCGTTTGCAGCAAATTGATTTTTCTCAGGGCAGCATCCGCCGCAGGATACTTGCGGTGGCCACACCGATGCTCATCGCGCAGTTGCTCAACCTGCTGTATAATATTGTAGACCGCATTTATATCGGCAAAATCCCCGGCGAGGGCACGCTTGCGCTGGCAAGTATCGGCTTGTGCTTCCCCTTTGTGACGCTCATTACCGCGTTTGCCAATCTGTTCGGACTGGGCGGTGCTCCGCTGTGCGCGATGGCGCGCGGCAAAGGCAACCGGGAAAGCGCACAAGGCATCATGGTCAACGCCGGCTTTATGCTGCTGCTGAGCGGTGCCGTGCTGACCGTGCTCGGCATCGCGTTTCATCGCCCGCTGCTCTACCTGTTCGGCGCCAGTGAGGTGACGTACCCGTATGCGTCCTCGTACATCGTGATTTACTTGATCGGTACGCTGTGCGTCATGCTGTCGCTCGGTCTCAATCCGTACATCAACTGTCAGGGCTTTGCCCGAACCGGCATGCTCACCGTGGCACTCGGCGCGGCAGCCAACATCGTGCTCGACCCGATTTTTATCTTCGCACTGCACCTCGGCGTGCGCGGCGCTGCTATCGCGACTGTGCTGTCGCAGCTTCTGTCTGCTGCATGGGTTGTCAAGTTCTTAACCGGCAAAAAAGCCGAGTTAAAGCTGGATTTCCGCGGTTTCCGTCCGGACCGGCAGTGTATTCAGCGCATTACCGTGCTCGGCATAGCCAGCTTCGTCATGTCGTTTACGGATACGCTCGTGCAGGTGGCGTGCAATGCTACTCTACGCAATTTCGGCGGCGACCTTTACATCAGCGTCATGACTGTACTTAACTCCGTGCGCCAGATCGCACAAACGCCGGTGCTCGCCATCGCGGACGGTGCATCTACCGCCATCAGCTACAACTATGGCGCGAGGCTGTACAGGCGCACCCGGGACGCCATCCGGTTTATGACACAGATTGCTATCGGATATACCATGCTTGTCTGGATACTGGTTTCTCTTTTCCCTGCCCTGTTCATCCGCATTTTCAATCAGGACGCGGAACTGGTCGCGGCGGCTGTTCCGGCGCTGCACATTTACTTTTTCGGCTTTGTAATGATGGCGTTCCAGTATTCCGGTCAGAGCACGTTCCGCGCACTGGGTCGGGCGAAATACGCGGTGTTCTTTTCGCTTTTGCGCAAGGCGTTCATTGTTGTGCCCCTGACTTTGCTGCTGCCGTACTGCTGGAATCTCGGTGTGAGCGGCGTATTTGCGGCAGAGCCGGTGTCCAACTGCATCGGCGGTCTGGCGTGCTACTTTACCATGCGGCATGTGGTGATGCCGGAGCTTAAAATGGAGAATTGAAGATGGAGGATGGAGAATGAACTTCAAATTGAATCTCATGCTCATTCCATTTACCGTCCCTCGGACGGCATTCAATTATCTCCCTTCGTGCGACACCATAATTCTCAATTTTCCATTCCAACTCGCTAAGAGCCGCCTGCGGCGGTTGTTCGCTGGACGCCCACTGCGGTGGGTATCTCCATTCTCAATTATTATATAAGTACACTCGAAAAAGGAGTCGGACAAATCCGGCTCCCTTTTCTGCATTGCGAGGGGAAATCAGCAGCACTTTCGCTGGAAGGACTTACAGTCGGTGCACTGATTCATCGTCGGATTAGCCTCATGCGTGCCAACGGTAATGCTGTCCAGCGCACAGTAAGAAGCGGTCGGACAATGGTTTGCGCACTGCTCCACCGTGCAGTGGATAGACTTGTTGCAGCGATCGTTACTCATAGAGAATGACCTCCTTTTGTGATTTCGGTAATATTATCTCACTCGTTTCCACAAATTATACTTTGGAATTGCGGAAATGCTTTCCGTTGTGCTATACTAAAACAAAAAACATTACAATAAAGGTTGTGACATTCATGCAAAAGGGAGATTCCGCGAAGCTCAAGCTGCTGCTGGCAGGCATTTCAGCACGGCTGACCAAAAACCGCGATTTTTTTGTGCAGGCAGACTGCACTCTGGTTTCCGGCAAAAAGAAATTTGACGCAAAGCTGTCCCGTGCGGACGAGGACTACACGCTGCATTTTCAGGGCAGCGACCGCCGCGTAGACGCGGCTGAATTCTGCGCCTTCTTTGCCGAGCAGGCTGAGAAATACGACGAGAGCGTGCTCACCTATACCGAGCGCAGCACGGTCGTTACGCTGTCCGTGACGGCACGCGGCGTACAGATGAAGCAGGCTGAGCGCGAAGCGACCGCCGAGGAAAAGGCGGCTGCCGCCAATCCGCTGCTCGACAGCGGCCGACAGTACCTCATTCGTGTCGATCAGGCGGCGGCGCTGCTGCGCGAAATCGGCATCCTGACCGCAGACGGCAAGCTGAAAAACGACATGATCCGCAAGTACAATCAGATCGACCACTACGTTGAGCTGGTTGCGCCCATGTTTGAGCAGGACGACAGCGATGAGATCGTGCTGCTGGACTGCGCCTGCGGCAAATCCTACCTCAGCTTTGTCATGAATTACTATATCCACGAGGTACTGCATCGCCGCTGCCGTGTCATCGGCGTGGACATCAAGGAGCACGTTATTGACGAGAGCCGTGCAATGGCGAAGCGTCTCGGCTACCACAACATGACATTCATCTGTGCCGATTTGCGGACGTACCAGCCGCCGAAAAACGTCACCGCTGTGATTTCGCTGCACGCGTGCGACATTGCGACCGATCTGGCTCTTGGCACAGCCATCCGCGCCAAGGCGAAATACATCGCGTGCGTGCCGTGCTGCCACAAGGAGCTGCTTGATCAGTACACCATGCCCGGACTCGAGCCGCTGACTAAATTCGGCGTATTCAAGGCGCGCTTCAACGATGTGCTGACCGACAGCATGCGTGCGCTCAAGCTGGAAGCCGAAGGCTACAAGGTTTCTGTCGTTGAGTATATTTCGCCGCTCGATACCCCGAAGAACCTGCTCATCCGCGCAACGCGCACCGGCAAGGTGAACAACCGCGCGAAAGCCGAGTACGACGCCGTGCGCCGCACGCTCGGCACGACCTCGGAGCTTGACCGCCGATGCGCGGAACTCGACAACGAGTTTTTCATCACCGATGAGGACTTGATGGGTTAATTCCCCTGTTTGCGTTTTCCATGTGCATTTCAGACAATCTGCCGGATACGTTCTTGCTCTTTGAGCAAATCTGCATTACAATTTTTGTATACTCTCACGGAGGCGATGCCTGTGAAACCACCTGACAAAGGCCTGCCGCTCTCGTCGCGTGTGGACTTTACCATTCCGTCTCCGTTTGCGCGGGAGCACCTGTATTACCTTATCCAATACAGACGCTACCAGTGCGTGCCCGGCTATGAGGTCAAGCAGGGATTTTCTGGATATGTACCTGTGCGCGTATGTGCGCAGCGGTTCGCTGCACGCCTTCTGCGGAGAGCAGAGCGCGGACGCTGCTGCCGGACAGCTTGTACTCATGGACTGCCGCCTTCCCACCGGTACTGCGTCACCGAGCCGACCGAGCTTCTCTGGTTTCACTTTTCCGGCGGCGAAAGCGCGGCTTCAACAGTGCAAGCCACTTTTCCCGCGTATTCCGCAGCCGTGAAAACATGACGCCGAGCAAATTCCTCTCCATGAACTTCTGATGTTAATTTCTGCATAGAACAGGTTAATTCCCTGACATGACTCTGTGTTATTTTGTTCTATAATAGAGGCATAAAGAGAGCCGCGAAGGACAAAAGGAGGCACAGATCATGGAGAAGAAAACGATTTCGGCAGGTATCATCGGTGCGGGCGGCTTTATCGGTCAGGAGCACCTCAAGCGGCTGACCAAGCAGATCGACGGCGCTGTCTGCTGCATCGCGGATGCAATGATCGCATCGCAGACCTCGGAAGCTGAAATTTGGTATAATCGGCGGCGGACTTGGTTCGTACATCGGCAAATTCCACCGCTGGGGCGCTATGCTGGACGATTCCGCCGAGTTGGTCTGCGGCTGTCCGCCGGTGCAGACTATCTGCTCGATGCCAGCACGCGGCTTTCCCGCGTCGGTGCAGGCCATAATGAAGGCTTTATCGAGGCGTTCTCGAATATTTACCGTTCGTTCTGTAATGTGCTCTCCGATCGCAAGGCAGGTCGTGAGAACACGACCGACACCTTTCCGACTGTGGAGGACGGCGTGCTCGGCGTTCGCTTTGTCGAGGCCTGTGTGCGCAGCCATACGGCCGGAGGCGTCTGGATGGACGTATAAAGCAGTCCCATCCCTCTTTGACGGAAGTCCCCCTGTATTGAAGGTACAGAGGGACTTCTTAATGTAACACCCCGGAAAATCTCCGAATAGATTGATACTGAAGTTGCTTCAATTTTTGTTTGGAGGTAATATACATGGCTGAAAAAGTTTGCTGCCCGGGTCCGATCGGCGGCAATAACGGCAACAGTGCAGGCGGCTTCCGCGAAGCGGTCTGCGTCCACACCAAAAAGGTTTACGACTCCTGCCGCAGCAAGGAGTGCCTGCGTGACATTCGCGTGTATCTCACCCGCGATGCGCAGGAGCTGATCAATGCCGGTGGCATTGCATCTGTGAAGCCGCGTGAAGCGGAACTGCTCTGTGTTTCTATTGATGTTGAGCGGATTCAGTTTAATCGAGGTTTCTACAGCGTTGATATCCGCTTTTTCTATCGCATTGAATGTGAAATCAGCTGCGTAATCGGTCGTCCGCGTATCGTGGACGGACTGGCGGTATTTGACAAACGTGTTGTACTGTTCGGCGGCGAAGGCGGCGCGCGCATCTTTTCCTCGCAGTATATCGAGGACGGCCGCGATGTGCAGCTGCGGCCTGACAGCAACAAGCCGACTGCGGTCGTAGAGGTCGTTGATCCGATCATGCTGGACGCGCGTGTGGTTGCGCCGGAAACCAGCTGCAACTGCTGCTGTCAAAGCATAAAATGTTATAGGTTTACGAAACGACAAAAAAAGCGCCGTCAACCGACGGCGCTTTCGCATTTTCTTATCAGAATCCCAATCCTTTCAAACCGCTAAGCCCCTTGAGCTGCTTAAGTCCGCCGGAACTGCTTCCGCCACTCGACCTACTCGACCCGCCGGAACTCTTTTTGCTCTTGCTTGCCGCCGAGGACAGCTGCGTATAAACCGGCGATCCCTCGTAAACATACCCCGTCTTTGCGTTCTTGTAATCGCCAATCAGCGACGCAGGATCCACCGGCGTGCCGTCCTTGGTGATCGTCAGATCGAGGTGCGGACCGGTCGAATTGCCGGTGCTGCCGACATTGCCGATCGTCTGCCCCTGTTTTACTTCCGTGCCGACCGCAACGCTGCTTTGGTTCATCATATGATGGTACATGCTTACGTACCCGTTATCATGCGTAACCTCAATCGTCCATCCGTAACCGGAGACCCAGCCATTTGCGGTTACCTTGCCACCCTTAACCGACTTGATCGCCGTACCGGCAGGCGCGGCAATGTCAATGGACTTGTGCCAACGCGAGGACGAGGCACCGTTGCTTGTCGCGAACGTGTCTCGGGGACCGAACTTACTTGAGATCGTGCCGCCCTCAACCGGGTTTGCGAACTCGCCGTCCGTGTCTGCCGCCTTGAGCGCCATCTGGTACAGCGCATACACGCCCGGCGAAATGCCGGCCTCCTTGGCAACTGCCGCCTTGGCCTCCCAGCCGGACAGCTTGTCGTTGTCCGCCACATGCTGCTCGTAGCTGTTGAGCATGGAGCGCAGTTCCTTCTTGCCTGCGTCCTTGAGGTAGCTGTAGAACTTGCGGTCCTTAATCGCATCCTCGTACTTGGAGATATGGAACGCATTGCCGGAAGCACTGTCGCTGTAAGCGCCGAAAAGCGCATCCTTCTGCGTGTCAGACAGACCGCCGTAACCGTCAAGGATTGTCTGCATAGCCTCACTCTTGCTCATGCCTGACCCCTTGTACTCCTTGTTGAAGGTTGCCATGTCACCGGCAAACTGTACAAAGTCAGTTGCATTTACCGTGCCCTTTACTGCGTCCCAACGCTCCTTGTCGCTTTCGCCCATGGCAGAAACGAGCACATAGTCCGCAAACGCGTTCTTTTCCGCATCCGTGTGTTCGCCGTCCTTGTCATACTCGTCGAGGATGTTCTGCAGCACAGCGTTTTTCGCGTAAAGCTGGTTGTTCTCGCCGTCCTCGTAGTCCTTGGCGTCAACATAGTTGTCCGCAAGCGTTTGCTCAATCACGCTGTCCCACTTGACGAAATCATCAACCGAAATACCGTGCTTAATTGCCTCGGCCGCGTCGTCCTGTCGGGACTCTCGCACATATTGGCTAATATCAAACGCATCCTGAGATATGTAGTCTGCGGAATCACCGGCTGTGATCAGTTCGCGGTCGAGCGTTTTCTTCTGCATCGGCGTCAGGTCGTTGTTTTCCAGCAGCATTTTGCGGATGGACGCCGCCGCAATCTCCTTGTAATTCTCTCTGCCGTATTTCTCCTTGGCATCCGCAGTGGTTGCCTTCATTGCCTTAATAGCCGCAAATACCGCCTCGGAATTGTCGATAGTGTTGCCATTCTCGTCCTTGTTCCAGCTCATGCGCTGCCGCAGCTCCTCGAATACCTTCGTCTCGTCTGCGTTCAGGCTGTTGTAATCATCGTCAGCCCACTCCTGCGCAGTTTTGAGCGAAGACTTGCCGAACAGCATCGCCTGTGCCCAGTCGCGCGGACTCTGGCCGTAGGTCGGAAACTGCAGGATCTTCTCACCGTTCTTGTCCAAACTGTAGCTGCCGCCCGCGTAAACCGTGGCCGCGCCCTCGAGCGCCTTCTTCACCGCACCGCCGCCGAACGGCAGCAGCAGGTACGCCGCCGAATTGGCCGCACTCTTTGCCGCGTCAAGCGCAATGCGCTTTTTGTCGTAACCGTTCTCGTGCTCCTCGATCAGCTTGCCGAAATCCGGGAAAGCCGCCGAAATCGGCACACGGCCGCCGCCCAGCAGGCCGCCGACAAACGGAACCTGTTCCGCAACATTTTTGCCGAGGTCGAGCGCAATGTCCACACCGGACTTTTTCTTCTTGTCCTTGTCGTCATCGTCGAACGGATCAAAGCCGAATGCATCCGCGATCATGCCGATAGGGTCAAACGCCGAATCACGGCCGGTCAGCTGATGGTAAACCGCGTTGAACAGGTACGCGCCGGTAAATACCTTCGTGTACGCCCACGCCAGTTTTGGTACACTCTGCTTTGCCCTCGGCAGGTCCTTGAACAGATAGGAAAGCTGGTTGTTCACCTCAAGCTGGAACATGGTAAACACCTTGCGGATGGGGTTTACCGAGTTAAACGCGGTCGGCTGCGCGCCCTTGGAGCGGTCCGCCATCAGATTGGCGGCGAACGCGTCCGCGTTGTCGAACGCCTCCTGCAGGCCCATGCCGTCCTGAATATTCTGCAGATACTTCGCACGCGTTACCACGTTGCTGGCGAAGTGGTCGATTGCCTCCATCGGCATACCGGCCAGATCGGAGATTTTGCGCGTGAGTGTCCGGTCGAGCAACTGCGTGCCCTCGCGGTTGGTCAGGAAAACCGAGCCGTCCGTAAATCCGTCGTCCTTCACGGCGCTTTTCACCGTGTCGCGCATGGCTTTGATGAGGTTTGCCGTGCTCACCTCGCCTGTGGCCTGCGTGATCGGGATAAAGTTCGTGATCCACGAGCCGGGGTTCATGGCGATCATGTTCGCCGCCACACGTCCCTCAACGTTCTTTGCCACCGTGTACATCTGTCGGCCGATCATTTCCTCCCAGCCGCGGTCAGCGCGCGCCTTCTTGCCCGCAAGGTTGTTGATATACTCGTGCAGGTTGGAAACATAGCCGCCCATGCCCTGCTTCTTCTGGTTGTACAGCTTCTGGATATTATCCGTGTTGGAGTCGTAGGCGTCCTGAATCTTCTGGTGCCGTTCAAGCGCGTTCAGACTGCGGTCGTTGCGGATCTGGTTTACCTTCTCCTTCGTGCCCTCATCCGACAGACGGTACCGCAACGCGTCCTCAAGCGAGCGCAGCTGCTGTACGCTGTCCGTCAGAAAGATAACGTCACCGGCAGTCTCAATGTACCGGTCAAAGCCTGCCACCGCGTCATAGTCAGTGAGTTCGCCTTCACGCTGCAGCAGGTTGCCGAACCACTTCTTGCCCGGCTTGAAGTCGTCCGTAATACCGGCAATATCCGTGCCGATATTTACCGAGCTGTCCTTGCCCCAGCCAAAGCTGTAGCGAATACGCGAAAGCAGCGTGTCCGGCTTGTCCTTCACGAAATGCGGCGCATAGTTCTTGCGGGCGCGTACCGGCTCCATGCCGTTGGAAAGCAGCGTTTCGTTGAGTGAGTCATACAGTTCCTTGTAAATCGCCTGAAACGTAGCCACGCCGTCCGCCACATTCTTCTGCAGTTTGCTCGTCACCTTGATCTTGTTGTTCTTGATGTACTCGGCGGCAACGTCATTCCGTCCCTCAAGTGCCATCTGCACCAGTGCGGATTCGTGCTTGCTCAGGTGCAGGTCTGCCACCTGCTGACGCATGGTGTTCACATAGTTCGTGCGGTCCGCAACTGCCTTGTGGACGGGCGTAAAATACTCATCATTCAGCTGTTCCGCGTAGGCGCGGTTGTTCTTGCCGAAAATGTCGTAGCTGTTGCGCTCCATCGTCTCACGGCTGTACGCACCGGGGATCTTCTTGTCCTTGGCAAACTCCGCGATCGTGTCCGCCATATCCTCAGCATTCAGCGCCATGGTCTCACCGCGCGTCCGCTGATAGTCCTTGATCGGCTGCATCCGGCGGTTCAATTCCTGCTGCAGCTGATACCGGTGCATGACGGCTGCCGGATCGTCGCACTGGCTGAACGTGTCCGTTGCGCCGTTCACCATAGCGGCCTGCAGCAGCTGCTCATCCTTGGTGGAAAGTGGGTGGTTCTTCTGGAACTTCTCGATCTGCTCGTGTACCGGTCGCGCCTGCTCCCACGTCTCGCGCAGCTCGGCGGACTGTACCGCGCGCACCTGTTTGTAATCATCGTCATGCAGGAACGAGCGCTTTTCTGTCAGCTTGTTCTGCAGCTCACGCATCGCCTGTTCCCTGCTCTTGCCGTACATCTCATAGTTGCCAAGCGGTTTAACTTCTGTATTGCCATTCTCCGCATTTGGGGATATACTGTTATCAGAAGTCATCTGAGTATGAGCGCCGCTCCCAAAGGGGGAGTTGGAAGAGTCGTCACTGCTCGGATGATTTCTTTTTTGCATAAATCCAATGCTGTACGCGGTATCCGCATCGCCATTGATCGACCCATTCGCATTGACGCCCTCCGAGAACTTCTCACCCTCAGCCTTCGCCCGCGCCTCCATCACCGCCTGTTCCGGTGTCTTGCCGTACTGCATCGCATCGGAGAGCGGAACCGTTCCCTTTGCGATCTGCTCCGGCGTGAAACCGAAAGTATTCTGTACAGAAGTATTGCCATCCAGTGCATTTCGGAGTATACTGGATATATCAAGGTTAGAAGAACTTCGTGATACATCAGAATTCTGGTGCCACGTTTGTGTTTTGTTCTTCTGACCTTGTTTTTTTAATGCAACAACATCGTGTAAATAAAGGCGCTGACTCTGTTGGTCTCTTTGCAGCATAACGCCAACATAATAGTCTGCATCTGTGCCGATTTGGATTGGTGCCGCCGCAACGATGCGATCCACTGCGCCGTCATGCTTTTGCATATAATCAATCACTACGCCGTTGCGGATGACATCGGGAACAGCCGCAAACGTATTTGCTTTCAACGCTGTCATACCATGTCGGCGTTCCGAACGCCAGCTGCTCTTGGTCAATGCAACATCGCCAAACTGTTCCGAATACACAGAATTTCCGAGCGAATCGAAATAGTTCAAAACCTGTGTCATCAGGTCTGTATCGCCCTTGGCAAACTCGTTTCCTGTCAGTTTTGTCACCGGCTGCATATCACGCAGTTTTCGCTGATTTTCATGGATAGCCTCCGGTGTGTAAACAGGATATTTGATTTCCGCGGTGGTACCTGCATCCTCCGCGAACACCGCCCGATCCCAGCCGAGGTCGGGCGTTTTCTGTCTGCGCTCCTCAGCGGTCATGTTCCGGCGGCTTTCGCTTTCGCGTGCTTCGATCTCGCCCGCCGTATTGCGGTACAGTTCGTTCGGATCACGTTTGCCCTTGCCGAGCTCCTTTAATTTCATGTAAACATCGTTGTAAAGCTCGTTTCTCAGCGCTTCCAGCTCAGGATAGCGCGCAACAAACTCACGATCCAGCGCGTCAACCTGCTCGCTTGTCAGTTCGCCTGCTTCCTCTCGGTCAAGCAGGCTGTCATAAAAATCGTTGTAACCGACCTGCTGTTCGATCGTGTTCATGCGCTCAATGATTTTCTGCTTACGGTCTTGCAGCAGATTTCGGTCAAGCCACTCGTCTGCGCTTTCATTCATCAAGCGCCAGTATTCCGGCGTTGCGCCTCCGGGTCTGTTGTCTTTATTCTGGACAAAATGCTGAATCTCGTGGAGCAGCGTACTTTCAGGAACGCGCTTAAAATCCTCATTCAGGTGAATCGAGTTATCGCGTCCCTGGAAATATCCAAATTCTCCGGCCTTCATAGGTTCAAATACAAGGCTTACGCCCTGTAAAGACGGATAACGCTTAAACAGTTCGTCATGCTTCAAATAATCGCGCAGCAGATACTTGTCGTCCCATACGGCATCGCCGTATTTGTCGGTCAGCTTTTCCCACTCCGCATATTCTTCCGGAGAGAACCCGAAGTTTTCCGCAGTCGCATTCGCCTTATCTTCCAATTCTTCAAGCCGTCGGAAATCCGGGTCTTTTCTCATCTGATACAGGCCGAACTCATCATAGTTCATGCGACTGTCGTCAATCTCATTGATCCAGTTTCCCTTTGTGTCTCGAATAACGCCGAGCGTATTCCAGATAGTGTCCTTGTCTGCGCCTTCCTGCTCCATCTGAACGGCTTTCGCAAGCGTTTCGTTGTCGTACTCACGGCCGAACGTGTACTGTGCCCCTCTATCCTGCACCGCGCCAACCGTACGCGCAGCCTTTTCATAGCGTCTCTGCAGTTCCAGGAGCTGCTGCTGCTCCTTTGTTCCTCGCAGGCGAATTACTGTATCTGCGATCCACTGACGAATCCGCTGGAAAAGCGATACATCGGTCTGTGCAAGGCGCTGAATGCTGGCGTCATCCTGAAACAGCCGCTTTTCGCAGAACGCCGCCGTCAGTTCACGGTTTGCCGCTTGTGTATCAAGCGTAACACCCTGTTCTGCATACATTCGAGTGATATTATCGCGCAGTACATCCGCAGAAACGCCCTGCTCCTGCGTGAACAGATGCAGCGCCATATCCTGCAATGCGTTATAGCTGCCGCTGTTCTCCAAATGGTGCGTTAATTCATGCACAAGAACCTGCCGCACCGGTGACGAGGAATACGGATTGACTGTAATTGTACCGTTTTCATATTTACCGCCCGCAGGGCCGAGGTCTGCGAGTTCAAACGTTGCTCCAAACCTTTCGGCAATATTCCTCGCCTGCATAAGCTCTGCACGGTTATTCTCCAGAATAGACAGCTGCTTGCTTACGCGCCGGGCGTCCTCCTGCAGCGCAGCTGTATACTGCTGTTTGATGGTTCCCTCCGGCAGAGCTTCTGCCTTGCGCATTTGCTCGTCAATTTTCACCATTGTCTGCGTCAGCGGTTCAGTAAACCGCTCCACCTGCAGATAAGGCGTATCTGCTTGTACCTCATATTCCGTCATAGGACGATTGGTGAGCTGATTTTCCGTCGGACTGCCGTATACACCGCGAGAAGTGACCGCGCCCGCCGCGCCGAACACCAAGCCGCCGAACGCGCCACCCGCGGCGCTCTGGGCAAGCTCCTGCAGGCTGAACTTTGCGTCCGGATCCTGCGCCGCCTTATCCGCAACATAGTTGAGGAAATAGCTTGCGCTTTCCTCTGTCGCCTCCTCACCCATCTGGATGAGGATATTTTTTACGGCATTCACGCCGCCGGAGTGCAGGATCTTGCTCATCTGACCGAGCGGCAGTCTTTCGGTTGCCGCCTCGATCGCACCCGAGGTCAACCCTCGCGTCAGCGACTCCCGCGCGCCGATCCCGCGCTCATTCAGCTCAAATGAGCGCTGACCGGCCGCCTGCGCGCCCATCACGAGCGAGCCGACCGCCGGACCAACGCCCGGAATCGCACTTGCCGCCATCACCGGCGCATTGCCCGCAAGGGAAATGCCCTGTTCGGTCAGCCAGCGCGGCGCAGGCGCTAAACCGGCCTCGGCGTTTGCCTGTGCCTCGTTCGCCTCGCGCAGCATGCGCTGAGACCATTTGTTTGGGTCTACGCCCTTGTTTACGGTCAGCTCGTTCTTGCGCTTGCGGACCTCCTGCAGTTGATCGTAGACAGCCTGATAATCTGCCGGAACCGAGCCGTCTGCCGCCGTGCTGTTCATGCCCTGCAGAGTGAGTTCAAGCGTCTGCTCCTGCTCCTCAAGCTGGCGATATTCCTCGTTCTGGCGGCTCTCCTCCACGTTCGCGCTCACCTGACGCGAGGTGTCCACAAGAGACGGCAGCGAAGCGATCCACCGCTTGCCGACTGCCTCCATGCTGTTGCCGAGGCGGTCTGCCGCGTGCCGCAGATCAATGTTTTCCTGCACATACGCAAGCGTGTTGTCGTCCGCACCGGCGGCTTTCAGCCGGTTCATGATATCGTCCGCGTTGTCGCGCGGCTGATAGGTAAGGCCGTACCGCTTCATAATGCGGTACATTTCATCGGAAAGCTCATGACGGGCCCTGTCGCGGCTCTGCGTGTCCTCGCTGCTCCACGTCTCATCCGAGCGGTTAAACAGGTCATGCATCGTCTTGTGTGCATTGTAGCCGGTCTGACCGCTGAAATAGTCCTCATCCAGTCCCTGTGCCGCCTGCATGGCGGTCGGGTAGACGGTTGCCTTGTCCGTCTCGCCCATAACGCCCGAGGTATGCAGTAGCTTAGTTGCCTGATTCAGCCGTTCGGTCGGCTTGCTGCCGTAGGCCATGCGCACGCCGGCAGTCATTTCGTGGCCGTACTTATCAAAAGAGGCACCGGTCTGCGGATTGTACTCGTATCCCAGCTTGCGCCGCAAGGCGTCGTTCTGCGCGTGCAGCTGCGCCTTCCTGTTCTGATCGTTGGTCCTGTGCCAGTCCATGGAGTTCTTGAGAAACTGCGTCAGCATCGGGTTGCCGTCTCCGCTGCTCTTAGTGGCTGTAGATACGTTCTGCCGCGGATTGCGCCGCTGCTGTGCGGCCTGCTTGGCAGAAAACCGGTTCACATTCGCAATGCTGGAACTCTGTGCACTGTTCAGCAGCTGCTGAGGACTTCTCAGGCCGAACGAATTCTGCTGTGTGCTCTGCGTTCTCTGTACAACCGGCGTGCTCCTCTGCGATGATCCGACAGATGTATTCTGCCGCACCGTTGTCCGCTGCTGGGTGTTCACGCGCTGGGTGGTCTGCGTCTGTCCGCCGTGAGCCTGCACGCGCTGCTGCTCCCGGTTGCGCGCCGCTGTCGCACGGCGATCATTGCTTTTCGGTGCAACCTGCGGAACCTTAATCAGCGTAGGTTTGTTTTGGCTCTTGTTCTGTTTTTTCTTAAAATCATCGTAAAAACTGCCCATAGTAACCTCCTAAAGAGAGAAGGCGGCGAAAATCGCCGCCTTCTGGCGTAGTTAAAGCTGGTTAAGCTGCCACTGAGAATACTTGTTGGAAAGGTTCTGACCGGTAGTCTGAGCCTGCATGTACGCAATCTGCGCATTGATATACGCAATCTGCTTGCGTGCCGTCTCCATGTCGATCTTGCCTGCTTCAAGCTCCTGCTGCACCTGCTGCTTCTGCAGCTCATACTGCCGCATGGCAAGCGTCTGGGTACCATTGTAAGTACCCGTCAGCTCGGCCTGCGAAAGCCCGAACTGCTGACCCCACTGGTTTGCCGAAACGATGTTCTGCGTATTCTCGTAGCGCTTGGCGGCAATCTCCTTATAGAGATTGGCAAGCGCGTTTGCCGCCTCAATATCGCCGGTAAGCTGTGCCTGTGTAATGGCCTGCTCGATCTTGGCAAGCGTCTCGGTCTGCGTGGTCGCGTTGCTGTTCAGCGCGTTCTGGTAGGCATTGCCCGCGCTGATCTGGCTGGATTCGGTAAGTCCGCTTGTCAGCAAACCATTTGCCGCAAGGTTTTCCGCGTTCGAGCCGCCGGGCTTAATGCTCTGCATATACGCCTTTTCCGCAGCGGCGTTGTTGGCCTCGGTCTGCTTCATTATGTCGTATTTCTGACCGTTCAGACTGGCAACCGCGCTGTCCACTTTGGCTTTAAGCGCCGCCTGCTGCTGTGCGGCCGCGTCCTCCATGTACTTCTTGTAAGCGTCAAAGCCGCTGTTAAGCTGATTGCTCATCTGCTTGCCCAGTACGTTGCCGCTCACATAGCCCTTGCCGATGTAGTCCGAGCCGTCCGAGCCGCCGGAATAGCCGTACTGCGCACGCAGCGCCTCGGCGTCCGCATGGGCGGATTTCATAGCCGCAGTGTCACCGCGCGCCTGTGCTTCCGCATAGCGTTTTTTGATTGCCGCCATCTGGGCGGAATCCTCCACGCTCGTGTCCTTGATGGTCTGGTCGTTATGCGATCCGAGCGGCGTATACGCCCCACCGGAGGACGAGCCGCCGCCCGAGCTGCTCCCGCCCGAGCCGCCGGTGCCGGAAGCGCCGCCGTAGGTGAACGTCTGGCCGCCCTTGCTGATCGTGGTCGTGCCGTCACTGTTCTTGGTCCACGTCGAACCGTCCGACCCGGTCATGGTCGAACCGGCAGCCGCAGAACTCACAAAATTCTTGCCCTTGTTCGAGCCGATAGAGTAGCTGCCGCCCTTGCCGGTTGCCGCCATCGAAGCGCCGGACGAGCCAGAGGACGAAGAACCGCTCGAACTGGAAGAACCCGACGAGCTGCCCGAGGACGAGCCGCCGCTGGCCTTAGCTGCCGCCGAGGCAGCCTTGGCAGCACCGGCCGCAGCCTTAATAAAAGCACCCAGTCCCATTTACTTCACGCCCTTCCCCAGAAGGCCGATCCTCTTAAGGATAACAGCAAGCTGTTCGCGCGTCAGCGGACTCTGCGGCTTGGTTCCGTCCATAATACCGGCGTCTGTCGCCGCCTGCCAGGCCTCGGCAGCATACGGATGCGGCTTCTGGTTGGCCTTTTCCGCCTGATAGCGTTCTTCATGTGCCGCAAATTCCTTGTCTGTCATCTTGGTTTCCTCCTTCTTTGCCGTGGTTTCGGTGTTGTACTTCTGCACTTCTGCCCACGGGAACTTTGTTCCCGGACAATCCGTGCTGTTTACGTCCTTGTGCCGTAACAGCTTTGCGCCGGGGTATTTCGCCATCATGGTACGGATAAGGCCTTTCAGCGCGTCCAGCTGCGCCTGCGGCATGGTCTCGGTCATGTAACTGCCTTCGACGCAAATGCCGATTGCGCGGCTGTTGTGCCCCTGCGCGTGCGCGCCGACCGCCCATTCCGGGCGGCCTCGGTACACCTTGCCATCCTTGCGGATGTAAAAGTGGTAGCCGATGCCGGTCCACCCGCGTTCCAGGTGCCAGTGGTTGACCTCCTCGACGCTTGCGTGACTCGCTTCCGCATGATGCAGGATAATCTCATCCGTCTTGTTCCGGCGCTTGAAGTTGCCGTTTGTCGGCAGATTGGTTTCGATGATCTGCATAGTTACTCCTTTACGATTTTCCAATCGTCAGCAAGCATATCGGACTGCGAAGCGAGCCAGCCGAGCTGAACGCCACGGGTTCCGACAAAAGCTAAAGCTGCGCTACCGATATCATCGTGCCGTGCATTTACGATTTCTCCGCGCGAATTTTTATAACTAATGGCTGTTGCAAGCTCAACATACTGGTCTTTGCCGTTCCATCCTTCACGCTTAATTCTGTCGCCGCGTTTTGCGGCAGCAATAGCCTCACCAAAGGTCATTTACTCGTCCTCCTTGTTGGGTTTTGTGTAGTTAAGTGCCCTCTCGCTATCCGACAGCCCTGAGGTGGTCGGGTCCACAAACACGCTGAGGATCGCCAGGCACATGGTAACAAGCTGTACCGGATTAGACAGCACCGAAACAGCACCGTTCCACACAGCCGCCCAACTCGTAAACGTCTGCGGGTCAACACCAATCGCCGTAATCGCAACCGATGCAACGCCGACCCAGAACCACGGATTGCGAAAGCGTACCGGAATATTAACTTTCATGTTCTAAATCCTCCAAATCGTCAATGCGGTGGTTGGCCACTTTCACTTTCTCATCCATCACGGCAAACTCCTGTTCGAGCTTATACGTGCGCGTGATGAGGTTGTTGTGCTTCTCCACCTTCTTCTCCAGCTGCTCAATGCGGTAGTTGGTCAGGTTGCTCGACAGCGCAATACCGCCGAGCGTTCCCACGAGTGTTCCGACCAGACTGAGCGCCGCTGTGATCACTTCCGCCGGCATGATCAAATACCCAGCAGACGCTTGTCCTCTACGCTCAGCAGCTCCGGCACGCCGGTCTGCACCGAGCGCCAGTGCTTGTACTGCGCACGCGCGAGTGCGTCATGCTTGAGGTGGTGATCGTTGTCGTACTGATCGAGCTGCACGCCGATATCGCCGGGATACTTCTTGATGGTTGCATAGTTCTTGATGTAGATGTTGTTGGGATACATAAGGTTGTCCTTTCCGGGCTTTTGCCCTATCAAGTGTAAAAATTCCGGTGATTCTTATTTGTTGTAGTCATCGCCGGTGATTTCCTTGTACTGGTCGGCGGTGATTTTCTTCTTCGTCACCGCATTGCCGACCATTTTCTCGGTCCACAGACCGGCGTCGTAGTATTTCTTGATACGGTCAAACCAGTTCGTCATATCACTCGCCCTCCATATCGGTATCGGTCATCATGCTGATGTAGTCCACCTGTGCAGCCAGTGCGGTGCTGCTGGTCGTCAGCTCGTCCACCTTTGCCACCAGCTGCGAGATCGCCTGCGCGGTCGTATCGTCAGCGGCCGTGGTACAAGCGACAGTGTAGGTCTGCTTGTCCTTGTCGTAGGTGATGGCACGCAGCGCATAGCCGCCGTGCGCCGCAACCAAATCGCCGTCATCCGTGCGGACCTCGATGAGCGCGGTGTTCAGACCGGACACCGTTTCAAAGTCGGTTTCGGACAGCACGAGCGTCAGACTGTCGCCCTGGCACTGGTAGTCCAGTGCCTTGATTCCGTTGATTTTCATGTGTGCTCCTTTCCGCGGCTTAGTTCGCCGCGACATATTTATTGTACTGGTGCTTGATGGTTTCGTCCGACATCTCCGCATAAATCTGCGTAGTCGATACGTCCTCATGCCCCAGCAGTTTTTGAATTACAGTAACGTCCATGCCGCCGTTGAGCGCATGGGTCGCAAACGTATGCCGGAGCAGGTGCGGGTGAACGTGTTTTTCCAGTCCCGCCCTCTCGCTGATCGCGCGTACAATGCGCTGAATGGCACGCGGCTTGAGCGGCTCGTAGGGCGATTTACTGCTCACAAACAAGCCGGTGCCGCCCTTGCGGGATACCATATACTCCTGCACCATCAGGCGGGCGCGAACGGAAAAATACACCTGCCGATCCTTATCACCCTTGCCGGTGACGCGCACCGTGCGGCCGATGAGATCAAGATCGGAAGCGCTGAGCTGCGCGACCTCGCTCAGACGGCAGCCGGAGGATACCAGAAATTCCACGAGTGCCTTTTCGCGGTAGCCCCGGCAGGCATCGCGCAGGCGTTCCAGTTCTTCAACGGTCAACGCCTGGCGGGCACCCTTCTTGTCCAGCTTGAGCGACTTGATTTTTGCCATGGGATTCTTTTTTATTTTCTCCTCGATATGCAGCCACCCGAAGAAGGCGCGCAGTGTGTTGATGTGCGTCTGCAGTGACGTTTCGGCAAGATGCCGATTCTCCGCAAGGTAACCAATATACCCGCGAATGTCGTCCGTGGTGATCTTCGCCGCGCTCTTGTTCATGCGCTCTGCAAACATTTCGAGGTTATACCTGTAGTTCTTCAAGGTTCGTTCTGACAGTCCGTCAATACGCTTGGCGCCCAGATAATACTTGATTCTCCGGTTCAAATCGCTGCGCTGCTCGTCGCTGTCTTTGATGATAATGTAGTCCTTGAGGATTGCCGTCACCGCCTCGACGGTGATCGGCGTACTAACCGGAAATGTTGTGCAAATCCGGTGTGCAAGCTCTGTTTTAGCGTTCAAAGGCTCGTGCCCCTTTCGATTTTTGATGTATAGTCATTATACACCAAGCCTCAAAAAACGGGCACTTTACGACGCATTAGACCGCTATGGCGGCGATTACAGCGTCCCAGACCGCTATGGCGGCGATTACAGCGTCCCAGACCGCTATGGCGGCCGTTGCATCGTCCAACACGGCCCGCACAGCTATCACGAACTCTGCAACGGCAAAGAACGCCCTTGCCTCCAGCCCTTTGAAAACAACCGTGACAAAGGGCAACGGAAACGGTTGGGAGAACCGTACCATCCGCAATGGCATGGGATATCTAATCAGTTGCTACAACGCAAACAGCGGTGGAGAGGCTGGATCTACTTGGTACAAGTTGGATGGGGCGCAAACCAGCCAGCCCGCAGGCACTACAAATGTGGGGAAATTTTTCACATCTTCCTTGGCAATTTACTGGTGGTCTTCTACCTCCAGCGTGACCTATATCCCCTGTTAAAATCGCCGCTCTCAGCTACGCATTAACATTCTAATGCGCACGCAACCGCGGCGATAACGCCGTATTCACCGGCTTTCTCGGTTGTTTTGCAGTATTCAGACGTAACATTCAGCTTAAACTGCCTCATAAGCGCCTATATAAAGTTGCGTGGTACGTCTTAGAATGTTAATGCGTAGCTGAGAGCGGCGATTTTAACAGGGGATATAGGTCACGCTGGAGGTAGAAGACCACCAGTAAATTGCCAAGGAAGATGTGAAAAATTTCCCCACATTTGTAGTGCCTGCGGGCTGGCTGGTTTGCGCCCCATCCAACTTGTACCAAGTAGATCCAGCCTCTCCACCGCTGTTTGCGTTGTAGCAACTGATTAGATATCCCATGCCATTGCGGATGGTACGGTTCTCCCAACCGTTTCCGTTGCCCTTTGTCACGGTTGTTTTCAAAGGGCTGGAGGCAAGGGCGTTCTTTGCCGTTGCAGAGTTCGTGATAGCTGTGCGGGCCGTGTTGGACGATGCAACGGCCGCCATAGCGGTCTGGGACGCTGTAATCGCCGCCATAGCGGTCGAGGACGACGCAATCGCCGCCATAGCGGTCTGGGACGCTGCAATCGCCGCCATAGCGGTCGAGGACGAAACAACTGCGTTAAGCGCAGTGCTGTTCCCGATG